>JAAUYD010145060.1_pt1 | contig 279448 bp, 230 predicted proteins | sample 7278101 | NCBI WGS metagenome assembly JAAUYD01 (sample SAMN14350128, study PRJNA611818) | marine sediment metagenome | isolation source: surface marine sediment (0.6m) | place: French Polynesia: Moorea | collected 2018-08
ACGCGGATTGGTTCAGAACAGCGCTTCACACCGCTAGCATAGAAGCCTGCATCCCACCGAAGCGGAACCGGGTAAAACCGGTGTACTTCAACAAGTCCCTCTAGCAAGGCGCGCTACAAAATCGAGAGTATGTTTGCAAAACTCAAGGACTGGCGGCGCATTGCAACGCGATATGATCGACGCGAATCTTCATTCATGGCTGCAATCAAGATCGCCGCCATAGTCGTCTTCCGGATTAATCAATGAGTCCTGTGCCTAGGTCTCCGTCCATGGCTTGGTGGCCCTCTTGAGCGTGTGTTTTGCGAATAGGTTGCTGCTTTGAATTCGCATAGCCCCGGTTTTTTTGGAGGTCGCTGAACGCGGTGTGTCGAAGGGTCGACTATGTGCTTAGACTGGTCTGCGGTGCGGTGGCGCTCCCATAGATCGTCCATCGCATCGCGACCATGAGGAATTCAGTCAGGATGGCGCCGCCGAATCGCTTGGCCTGACAATGGGTTCTTCGTTCTGTATGTTTTGTCGTTTTTCGATTTCATTTTGCTCGGGCTTAAGCTGGAGGGTTGCGTTATTGGTTCGTTGAATTCTCAGCCGAGAAATCTCTGCTAAAGGGCAGCTAAGAATCGGCCTTAGCTGCCCGCCTATGTCTCAAGGCGCGTCGCGAACGGCAAACTACTATAGGCCACTTAGTTCAAGGATATGTATGTGCAGTCTGCAGCCGGCGATGCAGGCGGCGCGATCGGCTCGGCATTCGTCGTGTGGAACCAGCAGTTGGGCCAGCCGCGCGGGTTCACAATGGACCACGCCTATTGGGGGCCGGAATTCTCCGATGAGCAGATCAAGGCTTTGTTGCAGCGGTGCGAAGGCGACCTAACCGCTCAGTCCTGCAGCGTTACCCATATGGCGGACGAGGGCGCGCTGTGTCGCCATATCGCCGAAGCCATCGCCGAGGGCGAAGTCATCGGCTGGTTCCAAGGGCGCATGGAATGGGGACCGCGCGCGCTCGGCAATCGCAGTATTCTTGGCGATCCCAGGCGCTCGGACATGAAAGACATTCTGAATCTGAAGATCAAACGACGCGAGTCATTTCGGCCCTTCGCCCCCTCCATCCTGCGCGAGGCTGTCAAGGACTGGTTCGAAACCGATTATGACGTCCCCTTCATGCTTCAGGTGTTTCAGATTCTGGAGGACCGTCGCGCTCAAATTCCTGCGGTCACCCACGTTAACGGATCGGGCCGATTACAGACCGTGACCGAGGCGCAGAATTCTCGCTATTATCGGCTAATCAAGCAATTCGGCGCGCTGACCGGCGTACCGATTCTGCTAAACACGTCCTTCAACGAGAATGAGCCGGTTGTGTGCCGACCGGAAGAGGCGCTGGATTGCTTCCTGCGCACAAAAATGGACGTTGTCGTGTTGCGAGACTATGTGGTCGAGCGCCGCTCAGCGGAATGAAAATCTCTGTTATCACCGTTTGCTACAACAGTGCGGAGACGCTTGAGCGCGCTCTGAAATCGGTCGCCGACCAAGATTGGCCGGATATCGAGCATATTGTGATCGACGGTGGATCGTCTGACAGCAGCGCCGACATCTTGCAGGCGCATCGTTCCCAATTGGCCTATATGGTGAGCGAGCCGGATGGAGGCGTCTATGACGCTATGAATAAGGGGCTCGCCCAGGCGCATGGCGATGTCATCTGTTTTCTCAACGCGGACGATTACTACGCTTCGACAAAGGTACTGTCTCTTGTCGCCTCGCATATGGGCGAGCGGCGACTCGATGCGTTGATGGGCGACGTGGCGTTCTTTCACGGACGGAATCCGAAACGCATCGTACGGCGCTATCGATCAGATCGTTTCTCGCCGGACCGGCTCGCCTGGGGGTGGATGCCCGCGCACCCGGCGCTGTTCTTGCGCGACCACGTCGTCAGACGCGTCGGCCGCTTCAAGGCGGACTACCGTATCGCGGGGGACTTCGAGTTTATTCTCCGCGCGTTCCATGGCCATTCGCTGCGCTATCGGCACCACCCGGAAGTGCTTGTGCATATGCAGATGGGCGGCGTCAGCACCGCCGGTTGGCGTTCAAAACTCATCCTCAATCAGGAGGTCCTGCGGGCCTGCCGCGAGAACGGCCTCCGCACAAATATGCTGAAGATACTCTCCAAGTACCCCGCGAAGCTGATGGAGCTAGTCCAGAGGTGAGGGGGGTGGCTATCCGCCCCGGTTATGCGGAAACGTTGGGTTCAAGTGAAGCGTATCGTATGTTTCTGAAGAACCCGTGCAACAGTCTGCGCCGGCGGGTCCGCCATTTAGGATGAAGAACTTAATGGTGGTCGCAGTGCGGGCGAGCATGTCGACCGTCTCCCGGCGGGCCTGAAGTATCGCGTTAGGTCGGGCAATACCTGTGAAATAGGCGTCACCATCGCGGTGGATGATAGTTGCTGCGGCGCCTATGGAGTTACGAGGCCGTCTTCCGAAGGGGAGACGGCCTTTTTGGCGTTATGGCGCCCCTTCCGCCGTCAATTTGCCTATGACCGGTGACGCTCTACCGCGATCTTCCAGGTCGCGTCCATACTCTTTCGCCCAGTTTGCTTTCGTCGGTGTGTTTGTACCCGGCCATGGCTCGCCCCCTTCCTCAATATAGAGCCTTGGGGAGCCCATACTGGTACACCTTAAAAGAAGCGGCTGAGGCGGAGGAGGACGAAACCGTCGTCGGAAAAAGACTCGAGCAGGGGGTCGTCGTTGGCGTTGAGGAAGAAACGGCTCTCTAGATCAAGGCTCCATTGATCGTTCAGGCGACGAGAGGCTTCGACCGAGAGCAGGACCGATTGGTTGCTCTGATCGATTACACCGCCGCCGAGAAACTCTGTGTCGAATTCGTCGTTCCAGACATAGCGCGCGCCCAGAAAGATATCGTTATCGAAAATCGTCGGCGGCGCGTCATCCCCACGGCCGTCATAGTGATATTCGGCGAGCACGCCCAAATCGGCGCCTTCCTCGGACACGCCGAAGAAAGTGTATTCGAAACCGCCGACGGTCGCGAAGAAAGAGTCGCCCTGGCCCGAGCGGTGGATGCCTTCGAATTTGAGGAGCCAGGCGTCAAGCGTCGCCTGTACATCGAGGCCGAACTGATCGATCACCTCATACCGCGGCCGCAGCACGCGCGATCCGTTGGCGTCGAAATCGGGGACCAATGTCGGCGCTCTGCCGGTGCCGTGAAAGTAACTCGCGCCGAAATCCCAGTCGCCGATTGTGTGCGCGTAGCGGGCCGCGGCGTCGATACGCCGATCCTCGGCTGCGGATTCATAGATCGGATTGTCGGTATCGACCCGAAGGGGCAGGCGCAGCCGACCTTTCTGTCCTACAAATGTGCGCTCGCGAAAGCCCGGCAGCAAGAAAAAGCCGACCTCGCCCCAGTCGCGAAGGAGGTTCAATTGGACCATAGGCTGGCCCAGTTTGTCTTCTTCGTCGATATCCTCGACACCGTCGGTTTGATTGATAATATCCACCAAATGGCGGCTTTCGGCGACGCCCCAAAAGACCTTGCCGAGGCCGACGGTCAGGTCCCAATCGTCTGACTCGGTATAGAGGTTCAGCTCGCGAATATCGGAATGGGTGCGGCCGACAGTGTCCTCCGGGTCGTATCGCAAAAACGGTATGAATGTGAACCGCGCTGTATCCCAGAAGAGCCGGAACTCCGGCGCAAAGGTCACCGACGGGGCCAGCCTATTGTCGCGCTGGCCCTCGAATTGCGGGGACTCCGGGTGAATACGCAATTCGAACGCAGCGTTCCCCGACAATTCGAACTCAGCCCCGCCTAAGGCGTCAATGTCCTGCGCTGCGCCTGGATTTTCCATGGCGTTCAGAAGGGCGAGGCCCAACACCGCCAGGCCGCGGAGCGCACGTGACATCGTTTTCTTCCGCAGCGTCTAACGCAGGCGCGCCAATCGGTTCTTATTGAAGTTCCTGGCGTTGACACCCTCCCGGAAGACAAAGTCGTCGAACTCCAGGACGGTTTCCTTCCCCGTCTGATGGTTGACCATGTGTTGTTTGTGGCTGCGCCAATATTGGTCGAGATATTGTTTATAGTCCGTGAGCGTCAGCGATTTGAGCAATGAGTCTTTCCGATCGTAGAACTCGACCTTGACGATGCGATACTCCTCCTGATCGACCCAGGAAACTTGCCGCGTATATCCGGAATTCTCGAAGAGCGGTCTGCGCTCAAGCATGTAGCAAGACAGGCCCGGCATCGACTCTCCACAATCCTCATCGCCCAGCCACAAATAATCGTATTTCTTGACTTCGAATGAGGTCAGATCTTCATACGCGAACTCGCTGCCGACAAAAGGGCCGGATTTATTCGCCGAAGAAATCCGTTTGACCCGTTTCAGGGCCGGCAGATAGATCCATTGATCGTCCGGATCCAGGATCTTGGTAAAACTGAGAAAGGCCGTACCTTTGATGTCGCGGGGATGGTCGAACACCGTCAGGCTCTTGTCGCCAACGTCGGGGTCGGGAATTTCCAAGGTCTCAATACGCAATTCACGCGTGCTGCTTTCGCCTTGCTTATTCCGCAGGATCATTCTCAAGACAGTTTTGCTGTTTTCGAAACCCAGGTCGCGCCGATCGATCTCCTGGGCGATCGCGAGGCCTTTGTCGGCCGGCGTTTCCGCCGAGGCCTGATCACTCAAGAGAACGCCGCCTAGAAGCGCGCCTGCTACTAAAGATACTGTCGAAAGAATAGCGGCCGTTGAGGCTTTGGTCAGTTGTCGCAAGGTCATCTTGTCTCTCCGTGTTTCGGGTTGCGCTCTCTTGGTGGGCGTTGTCATTCGGCTGTTCCGGTCGCGGCCAGAGTCGACGGCGCCTCTTGATCCGTTAGCGGCTTGCGGTCGACCGTCAGCAAAATGGCCGGCAGCAAAAGGAAGTCGACGATCAAGGCCATCACCAGCGTGATCGCGGTCAATTGGCCGAGCACTTTGTTCACCTCGAAGGTCGACAAAGCCAGGATCAGAAACCCGGCCACGAGTATCGCCGTGGTCACCCAAAGGGCGGTTCCAACCGTAGAGAAGGCGTAGCGCACCGCGCCTTCCGCATCCTCGCCTTGCAGCACTCGGGCGCGGCGGTATTTCGACAAGAAATGAACCGTCGCATCGACAATAATCCCGAGTGCGGTCGCCGTTACGACGGAAGAGGCCAGACCGACTTCACCGACAAAAATCGCCCAAACGCCGAACGCCATAATCGGCGGAACCAGGTTGGGGATTAGACTGACCGCGCCGAGTCGAAGGCTGCGTAGTGCGAAGACCAACGACACTGATATCAGGACGAAGGCGATTGAGGTGCCGGTCAACATGCTCTCGATATTGCGCTTCGCGATATAGGCGAACATCACAAAAGGCCCCGAGGCGTCGAGCGTGCCTTTGTCGCGATCAAATCGGGCTTCAAGCCAAGCGCGCGCGTCGTTGTCGAGCGCCCGCAACTCACGCGTTGTGAGGTTTTCAAGCGTTGCAATGACGCGAACCGACGACTTGTCCACATTGATCTGATTGTTCAAATCCAGACCATAGGGCAGGGACATCTCGAACAGCAGCAGGTATTGCGCGGCGAGCTCCTGCTCCTCCGGCAAACGGTAGTAGCTGGGGTCGTCAGCATGCATGTTCTTGTTTAAGCGCTTGACGATGTCGCTCAGGGTTTGGACGTGAACAATGCTGTCGCGCGACCGAAGCCAGTCGGAGAAGTCGGACAGGGCGTTTAGAAACGCGGGATCGTTAATCCCATTCGACTCAGCGGCGGGCAGGGACCACTGCGCCTGATAAATGCCAGACAGGTGCTCCGACGCGAAATCGGTGTCTTGCCGGAACTCTGTGGATCGGTCGAAATATTTGACGAACTGATCGTTCAACTCGATCTGCGGCACAAGCGCGCCGAGGATAAGAACCGCGGCGGTCATACCGACGAGCAAGGGCTTCCGGCGATTGATGACAACGCCCGCCAGTCGGTCCATCGCGTTGGTCCGATTGTCGGCGATCGGCTTTACACGGACCGGCAGGACCGACATTAGCGCCGGCAAAAAGAAGATCGAATAAGCCCAGGCGGCGATCACGCCGATGCTGGTGATATTGCCCAGATCTTGAAACGGGGGGGCGTCGCTGAAGTTCAGGCTCAAGAACCCGATGACCGTTGTCAGGCTGGTCAGGAACACGGGCTGAAAGTTCACGCGGAGGCTCTCGACGATTGCGGTACGTTTGTCCATGCCGCGCCGCATCGCGTTGAACTGAGTGACGAGAATATGGATCGAATCTGCGACCGCTAAGGTCAGAATGATCGTCGGCGCGATCGCACTGGGCGGCGTCAGGAGGATCCCCAACCATCCCGCTGCGCCCATCGCCGTCATGGCTGACAGCGCAATCACGGCGAGTGTCGTGACCGTGCCCGAAACCGACCGTAATAGAAACGCCATCACGATAAGAAGGCCGGCATACATTATCGGCACCAGCGTAGACATATCGTTGACCGACGATTCTAAGAAGGCGTTGTTCAACGCCACGGACCCGGTCACGGCGACTGCGACGTCCGGGTTCGCCAAGCGAAAGGCGTCGACCATGGCGCGGATAGCCGCCATGGCGGCCGGCGCCGCCCCTTGATCGCCAGGAGGCATGGTGATCGTAATGTTCACCGACGCTGTTCTGGCGTCGGGCGACACTAACCTGTTGACCAAAAGCGGTTCTTCCAGGGCCGTCCGCTCGATCCTTTCAAGATCGGCGGCGTCGAGCGGGCTGGTCGCCGGCGTCAGATCCTCGACGATCAGGTCGTCTTCGCCCGCCGCATAGCTGTTCTGGAAATTCGTCAGACTGTCGACGCGTGTGGCGAAAGGCGCCTGCCAAGCTTGTTCGGTTAGGGCGCGCATCTCCGTCAGGAACTTGGGTGTAAACACGGAGCCTTCGGCCGGTCGAAGCACGATCGAGATATTGTCTTCGCGGATATAGGTGTTCTGCAGCGCTTCAAATGCGGTGAGTTGCGGATTCTCGCTGCCGAAAAAGACCCGATAGTCGGTGGAGAAGGTCAGATTGCGCGCGCCAGACCCGGCGGCGAGCGCCAGGCAGATTGAGGCGAAAATGATGATCCAGCGCCAGCGGAGCACCCAATTCGCGAAGCGCATGATCGCGCGGTCCGCTGCTTTGGCGTTGTCATAGATTTTATCGCCTGCTGGCGCCGTGTTCTCGGAAGTCACGCTCATCATCCCGTCCTCATTCTTCCAACTGGCGATAACCGCCACCAAGTACACTACACGGTATCGTTTCGTTATACTACACTGGCCAGTTTACAAATCAAGCTGAATAGTGGCACTCTCCTGCCATCGTCCGGACATTGGGCGGACAAGCACGGCGTTTCGAATTGGTCAGGTTTGCCTTGACTGGGATTCACGCAGGAACCCGAGTTCCGGACTCGGCGGCAAGAGTTGAGAGATCATGGTGTCTTTAGAAGGGCGGGACCTGGCGCCGCGCTCACAGCAAAAACGACAGGCTATCGTGGCGGCCGCCAAGAAATTGTTTCTCGACGCCGGCTTTGGTGAGACCAGTATGGATGCGGTCGCAAAGGAGGCGGGTGTCTCAAAACGGACCGTCTACAGCCATTTCGAAGGCAAAGAAGCTCTGTTCACCGCCGTCATGAAAAACATGTGCACGTTTCTCGGCAGCGGCGGCGAGTTTCGAAACCTCGATCCCAACGCCAAGCCAGGCGATATGATTGCGGGTGAGAACTGGTCCGGCGAACCGCGGGAAGTGTTGACCCGGGTTGGGTTGAGCTTTCTCAACCTAATGCTCAGCCCGGGCGCTTTGTCCTTGTTCCGCACCGTCATTGCCGAGGCGTTGCGGGTTCCGGAATTGGCCGCTGCATTTTACAACAGCGGGCCGCGCCCTCTGACCGAAAAAGTGACGCAATATTTAATAGAACAAGACCAGAAGGGCGTGCTGGCCATATCGAACCCCGAACTGGCGGCGGCGCGGTTTCTCAGCGCGGTGAGAGAGCCGATCCATATGGAGATGATGCTGGGTCAGAGCGCGCGGCCGGACGAGGCGACGGTCAAGTCCCTTGTCGCGTCCGCCGTCGAAGATTTTCTGTCAGTGCACGCGCCCAAACGCTGACCCAGGAATCTTGCCGCCGAACAACCGACGACTTATTAGGCCATCAAGATTGTGAAGAGGAGGCTTAGAGCGCCACAGTGACAAAAGTTCCGTTATGGCGGCGGGCGATTTCTCTCATCAGGGTGGCGAACGTGTCCCTTGTGTACCGCGTCCGAAAACCAACGCCGTGGACGCGGGCCTTCGGTTTGTTTGTGACTGGGTCGATGTTCAACCTGTCAAGTGTCTCGAAGACCGGGTCATAAGAGCCGCCGCTATAATCGTCTCCGAAAATATAGATGGAGGTTTTGTTTTCGCCATCGACATAACTGCGCAGAGCTTGTTCCAACCCTTCCACCGGGCTGCTGTTCGACGTGCTTCGCCAGCTTGACATCAACGCAAGGGCGGCTTTTCGGCGAGACGGATTATCGGGGATCCAACGACCGGCATAGCTGGAAATCAGATGGGCGCCGTTGTCATTGAGGATTTGAAACCCTTGCAACGTGGGGTGAATATCCATGATGTTGCTGATTTCCGCCGTTACGCGGGGCCAAATCTGAAACATGCTGGCTGACGTGTCGACGATGAAGACGGCGTAGTCGCTGTCGACGGGTATGCCGCCGACTTCGTCATCGCGTTCGTCCGCGGTGGCCGGCTGGATCGTAGCGCGTGACAGTGATTCCTGAACCAGGGACAGCCCGCGCATGTCATCGGCCAGTTGATCCAAGTCTTGTTGACCAGATTGAAGAGCCGCTTCGATCTCCTCCCCACCGCGTTCTATGGCGGCCATAATAGCGCCTTGAGCCTTCTTTTCGCTCTCGAGTTCTGCGACGACGCGCGCCAACGCGTCGAGGTCCTCCTCCATCTCTAGAACCTGGTTCAGCAGGTCCTTGGCGACCTGATCATCCGGACCGCTGGGCGCCTCGGCCTTGTTTGAAATCAGGACGAGCAACACCACGGCGCCGAACCCGCAGCTGATTATGTCTAGGAACGATACGCTGAAGATGTCGTTGGATCTGTCGCGGCGTTTCATGGCCAACCCGCCGCCGGGCTGAGAAGAACGCCGCCGGTTAAATTCGCCCATCGCCAATAGAGTTCAGCCGCGCCTGGATCTCCTTCCAACGGCATCATGATGACGTTGACCTTCGCCTTTGCCGGCGTCGCGTTCACTGTCTGCGCAAATAGTTTCCGCCGGCATTCGCCCGAGATCGTTGCGGATCCTCCCCATAGCGCCGAGCAATCGGCGAAAGGACTAATCGATCGAAAGTTCGTATCGCCTTTTGTGGGGAGCCCATCGGTGATGATGTACAAGTCTGTGGGGTCGATGCGCCGCGCTGTTGTGAGTGCGCTTTCCAGGTTCGTGCCGCCCGCAGGCGCCATGTCGTTCAAGGCCCGGATGATATTCTGCAACCCTGATTGATTTCTCGCCGAGGTCCAGTCTTGGGAACCGACGATAAATGCACTCTCATTATAGGCGATGACGGACACCTGGGCCGACTGGGGAGCGCGGGCAAGGAGCCATTCAACGGTTCGAATGGTGCGCCGCCATTTTTGCGCTGAACGTCGATCGGCGTCACTGGATCCTTTGACGCGCAGGATATCCAAGAGGGCGTAATCGGTCATTGACGCACTCGCGTCGACGAGGATTGCGATGCGTTCTCCTTCAACTCTCAGCCCGATCAGATAGTTTTCTTCACCGGCGGCGTCCAAGGTCACCGTGTCGGCGGTTTCCCGAGGCGGCATGCTCGCAATTCTACTCTTCAGGTCCGCAACCGTCGCCGCGCGCGCATCCTTTTCCGCCTCTAACGCATCGAGCGCATCCGCCAAAGCTTCGGCTTGCGCTTTCGCATTCTCCACACGTGAAGCGTTGGATTGGGTATCGTCTTCCAATTGCGCCTTTTCTCTTGCGAGCTCGGCCGCCGCGGCCTGGAGCTGTTCCAACTCGGCCTGCAACAAGTCTTGTTCAGGTATCGACACGTCCTGCTCGAATTTTACGAGCATGAACACCAGGACGGCCGCTCCTAAACCGCAGGCCATCACGTCAAGCAGAGCCAGGTTCAGTCCTTCTGACCGGCGCGCCCGCCTCACGTCGCGCGGCTCCGGCTGACCTTAAGAAGGAACTCCCGATTGCAGTAGTCTTTGGTTTTGACAAGAACGTCATCTTGGAGGCGCTGGAGCTGATATAAGAGGAACATCAGCGCGACACTTAAGAGCAGCGCAACCAGCGTCGAGTTAAAGGCGACGCCTAAAGAGTCGGTCATGGCTGCGATATCGCCCGCTAACGCTTCATCGGCTTGCGCAAGCGCTTGCCCAATGCCTCGGACGGTGCCGATAAAGCCAATCGAGGGGATCGCCCAGATCAAGTACCGGATCATGGAGTTGTCCGCCTCTTGTTTAACGGCGAGATCTTCGACACCATCCGAAATTGCGTCCGATGCGTCTTGAACGCTGCCTGTCGTGAGGAAGCGGTAGATGCCTGCCTGAAGAACCTGCATCTGCGGCGCGTCGCGGATAGAAGCGGGTTTCTCCTGAAAGTTCTGAAGCCATCCGGTCAGAAACGCTTTATCGAAAGAGTCCCGGGCCGGATCGACGTGCGTTTCGAAGAGGTATCTTTGTCTCAGGATTGAAAAGCACTGTGCAAGGATCAGATACACGCCCCACGCCATCAGCGTGATGCAGATCTGTTGCTCCACATCTTTCAGTATTATCGCGAATTCACGCGGCGCGGCGTCGCCAAGTTGCTGCGCTTCGGCCAGGATACGGGCGGCCTCCGGCCGAATATAGCCAATATAGAGAACATGCACGCCGACGATGGCGCATAGCAAAGCGACGAGGCTTTTCCCTGCTTGCAGCATTGTCAAATATCGACCGGGAATGACGTGGGGGAATCAAGACTGATTGCGGGGATCGCTTCCGCAATCGCGATCGAAGCCGCAATCAGGATCACGGCGGTGATCACGGCGCGGGCCGCTTTGCGGCGTGCTTTGGGAAGGTCGGCTTGTTCCATCGTGCTGTAAGCGCGCATCTCACTCTCCGTAAATATAACGGCCGAGGCGGAAACCGAGATCGTCTCGAGGCCCACGTCCGCCCTCGCGATAGGCTGGCCGTAGTGTTGTCTTTGTCCCTGATCGAAAGCTCGCGCCTTTCACCACGCGTGTATCCCCTCGGCGTGCGCCCAACGGGTCGACGCTCACGCTGTCCGTCGGCGGCGGTGACACTGAATATCTGTCGTGAACCCATTCCGAGGCGTTTCCGGCTTGATCGAAGAGCCCCGACGCTTCAACGGAATAGGATCCGACCGGACTGAGCCGTGCATAACCATCATTATAGTTCGGAACGAACCTGTTGGCGCCGCCGCGCGCACTTTCGTCCGCGATGTTCGCCGCCCCGCGCGGGATCACCGTCGTGTTTCCCCACGGAAATACAACGGCGCCGTTCCTTCCGGCGCTACGCGCAAGATATTCCCATTCCGCCTCCGTCAACAGTCGATATCCATCTGCTGATCGGTCGATCCCTTCTAGCCGATCTCCACTAAAGCGGTAGAAGAGCTTTCGCCCTTCTCTAACGCTTACACAATTGGCGAATTTCGCAGCTTGGTTCCAGCTTATATTGACTCTTGGAAGAGAGCCGGGCCCGTCTTGCGGATCCCCTGTACAGGACGCGTAGTTTGCATTCGTGACTTCATGCAGGCCTGCATAGAAATGTCGGGTCAATGACACGGGGCGCAGGAACTCGTTGGCTCTTTGTCCAGGTTCATGCCTTGGCGCGCCCATGGTGAATGTGGTCGGCTCGAACAGCTTGAACTGCATACCAAGGCTGTTGGTATAGACGGACGGGGATTTAGCCAGAGCGGACTGTTTCTCGGTTTTCAGATTAAACGTCGCAACATAGCGCTTGTCGGCTTCGAGCCGCAAAGTGCGTTCTTCGCCGACATATCCAGGAAACTGAGCGGAGATCGTGGTGTCGACCGCTGGAAGCGTAAGAGTGAGCGGGCCTTGTCCGACAGTGTCGCCATTGACCGTGATATCGGCGCCGACATTCGCCTCGATCGTCACCGACGCGACAGCGGGTTCCAACTCGAGCTCTATGGTTCTTGATTCAAGCGGCGCCAGCGAGACAGTTTCGCTGTAGGCCCTGTATCCGTCTTTCTGATATCGGATACGTGTTTCGCGTCGGGAGGGGACTTTGACCGCCTGTCCGAGCACGGCGCTCTTGCCGCCAACAATAAGCAGCCCTCCCGACGGCGACGCGCGAACAGTGAGTTCTCCTGGCAGAGGCTGCAGCGCGTAGTTCCGCTCAACAGAGGGGCGTTCGGTGTCAATCCTGACCCTGTCTGTCACGTCGATGTAGCCTTCCAGCGAGACGAGGATATCCAGCACGCCGGCTTCAACCTCGGCTTCTATCGGCGACTGTCCGACGACAGCGCCGTTGATCCGCACATCGACGCCTGTCGGCGCCGTTTTTACGAGCAGCGTCCCCTTCGCTGGCTCTAGTTCGAAATCCAGCTGCACCGTCTCCGCTTTTTCAACCGTAACAGTTTGCCTTTGAGAACGATAGAACGGATGGGATACCGAGACATCGTACTCGCCCGGTTCCACCTCCACCTCGACTGTCGCGCCTGTCATGCGCATGGTCTCGCCAATGACCCAAGCGGCTTCGTCCAGCTCCGGGATCGCTTTCGCCTGAATGACAGCCGGAATTGGGCGCAGCTCAACCTCTAGAGTGCGGCCTAAATCGAGAGCGGTGATTCTTTTTTCGCTCGTTCGGTACCCAACGGCGGCGATCTCAATATCGAGCTCGCCGCCTAGGCTATAGATCGCGTCGCCAACGGTTGCGCCAATACCGTCAACGATACGGATTTGCGCGGTTTCCTCCGCATCCGGCGGCAGAACCGCGATTGCGACGCCTTTTGACGACATCAAGAAGCCCGACACGCCAAGCACAGCGACGATAAAGACCGTTACGGCGCCAATGAACAGGTTTCTTGATCTACGCCGCGCCGCTTCGACGCTCGCATCAAAGTCTTTCATCGCTAACTACCATTACTTCGACGCGTTCCACGCCAGGCGGTATATCGAGTTCGACGATTTTTGAGATATGCCCTTCACGAGCGCCTTCGAAAACATACGCCCCCGGCTTCAATTGAATGGTCCGACCCATGGTCTTGCCCACACGGCCGACGCCGCGCACGCCAATATCCGTTTTACCATCGGAGATGATAAATACCTGAACATCTTTCTGATACGCTTCAAGTGTCCTGGTCAGCCGATCTGCGGCGGCTTTCAATTCCGGACTGAAAGACGCATAGGTTTTGGCGTCGCGAAGAATCGCATCGCCTCGACCCGCTACGCCGTCGAGCGCCAGACGGTCGGGATTCTCCAGGAGTCCGCTAATTGCGTTTGAGGCGCCGATGATGCGCTCCGCCAGCTGTTTACTTTGCAGAGCGTCTTTGTTCGCCGGCTCAATCGACAGAGCTTTGTTTAAAGAGGCGAGCGATCCAACCCAATCATCCGCCTGCGCCGCCGTCTGTGCAGCGCGGATGTGACCTTCAAACGACAAGCGTCGAACAAGACTGTCGACCTCGCCCCTGAGCGCCGCTGTCTCGGCGCGATCTGGATATAGTTTTTTTGCATCTTCGAGCGCGGACTCTGCAGCGGCCAAGTCGCGGTTATCGATGCTCTTTAGTCCCTGATCGATGGCGACGCCAAAATCCTCTTCCTTTATCGCTTCCCTTAATTCTCCGGAACGGGCGGCCAGGTCAGATCGGCTTGGGGCCAAGCGTAGGGCTTTCTCTATCGCCTTCAGTTCCGTCCGTGGCCTTTGTTCAACACGCGCCCGTTCTGCCTCGGCCAACAGGCTCAACAGTTCCGGGAGCGCGTCGACCTCTTTTTGCAAGTGCGGCAGTCGCGGATCTTCCGGGTCAATCGATGTTGCGGTTTCGAGACCGGTCCTTGCGGCTGGCAGGTCATCGACACGCAAGGCCGCTTCAACGGTCGCGACGGCCCGTTCAAGTGCGGCGGACCGTTCAGCGAAATAGGCCTCAGCGTCGCTCTGCGCATTGCTGAGCAGTTCTTTGGCGGTTCGATATTGTCCGCGCGCGAACTCGGAAACGCTCTCGTCCCGAAGCGCCAATACTCCCTCTCTTTGTATCGGGCGCCAGAAAGGTTCCCGCAGCGCCTCAAGAGAGTCGCCGAACCGATCGTTGAAGTCGGCAAGAGCTTTCTTGAATTCGTCACGTTCTTCTGTGTTCAGGGTTTGCTGTGCTTCAGCCTCTTCGGGCGCTGTCGGCTGCGCGTTTCCCCGAGACGCCGCTTCAGTCGATTGGTCCAGTGAGGACGGCGGGGGCCGGCTCTCTCGTGTGTCAGTGACGGATGGGCCATCTGTATCGGAAGATGGGCGCGCAGCGACCTCTTCGGAGGTCCGAGACCGGGTTTCATACTCCGAGAAATCGCCGGGCTCTAAGCCGAGGATTGTCGCGACCGCCACACAAACGGCTGCAAGAAACGCGACGATGTAAACGCCAGCGCGACGCCGATCAGCCCGGCGGGCGGCTTGGATGTCCGAATCCTGCATAGAGCCAGGCTACGACTAAAGCTTCTTATCGGGAACCGCCTCAACTTCAAATACTTGCTGGAGAAACTGGCGCCACTGCTCAAATTGCTCTTCCGCAGTGCCTTCCAGCTCCGCCGTTTGTTCTTCGAATTCAATGACCTGTGGTGCGAGTTCTGCGTCGATCGAGTTGCCCAGCTCATCAAGGGCGTCCCGGTGGAAGGCCGCCTCTTTGCTAGTTTGGAAGCTGTCTTGCAGGAGCAAAACGCCGCCACTGCCGGCTACGAAAGCGCCGAGGCCGCCCAAATCTTTTCCTACGCTGCTGTCGGATTGAGCCCCTGCAACGGCGGCGGCGACCGCCACGCCAATCAACAAGACCCCCGTAACACCCTGAGTAAACGCCTGAGTACGGGCGTCTTCTTTGGCGCGGATTTCAAACGCGGCCTGTTCCTGCCAGGTGAAGTAGCTCTCCTCCATCCTTTCAGAGAACGCCTCGTACTGATCCTGCATACGATCGATAAATAATTGATCTCGGACGCGGATGGCCCGAGTGCGCATCAGCATTGGGTCTTCAGCAGCCGGGTATCCGGTAAGCGCGTACTTGCCGTTCTCAATCAGTAGATAGTCCTCAAAGGCTTTTTCCGTGAAGCTCGACCCAAATCGAAGATCCGTGATCTTCTGAGAGGTCTCAAGCTCTTCAACAGAGTAATATTGCAACTCTTTTGCTAGAAAAGCGGCGGCTTCGTCAAAAGCCGGCTGGTAAGGGTCGACGCCTTCGTTGCGAGCGCTCCTTCTAAAATCCTCCGGCACATCGTGGTCGAATGACTTTTTTAACCAGCGTGAGCCGGTAATGGAGACAACCTCCAGTTCGAACTCGACCTCCTCACCGGTTGATTCCTCAATACGGCCCAAGATGTAGAGGTCGCCGGTGGCGTTGGCGTTAGGAACCACGCGAACCGCCCCAAACTTATCCGTATCCTCGATCGCTTCTTTCAGCTTGACCGCGAAACGGACGGCTTCGGCGCGTCTTAACTCCGGCCATACATATTCATCCGCGGCGAGGGCGTCCCCTTTTTCGTCGCGCCAAGCTCTGCTCTCTAGGTTGGCGTAGTCGGCTTTGTCTTTCTCTGTCAGACCAGGATCAAAAATCGGGATGACGATATCGATGCGGGGTCGTTCAGCCGGCACATCTTCCACCGCGTCTTGCGCAAAGAACGAGGACAGTTGTGGCCCGATCGCTTCCGATCGCGCGCCGCTTCCCATTGTCTGGCACGCCGACAAGAACAGTGCGGCGACGCAAGCTGTGGCGATACCCCGCGCAATGCGGGTCCGAGTGTCTAATATCACGTCAACCTCCTGCGCCGGGCGTCGGGAGCCCCTTGAACTTCCGATACTCATCCCAAAGCCGCGCGCGAATCTCGGGGTCTTCCTCCTCCATGGCGGCGCGTCTGATCTGCGCCTCTAAAACACTATCATTGTCTGCGGATGGAATATCTTCCGGAACGGCGCCATTGCTGACAGGCGGACTGCCGGAACCCTGCGCGGAAGTCGACCCAAGGTCCTTTTCAAAATCACTGTCCGCGGCTGACAGCGCGGCTTCCTGAATAGTCTCAGGCCGCTTCTCGTCTCCCGCAAGGTCAGAGGAGGGCGCTGAATAGTCTCCAGCCGCGCCAGCCGTCCCCGCCGCGCTTTCCGCTTCGGTCCCGGTGAGGTCGCCGGCCAGATCGTTTGCCGACCCGTCGCCGGCGGCGCCGCCCTGAGAGGATCCGCCTTGAGACGATCCGCTGAGGCCGGCCGCGCCGCCAGAATCGGCGCCGCCATTCGCAGCCTGCGCCATGCAATGCTCGAACTTCTCGAGCGATTCAAAGAAATGCTGGTCCATTCGGGCGATATTCTCCGCCCGTGTGAGGTCGGGATCGTATCTGTATTCCAGTTCGAGATCGCTGCAGTCAAAGTCACGCACGGAGTTTTGCGCCAGCGCCGGCGCTGAAATCAAAGCGCAAGCGCCAGCGATTAGAGACAGATATCTCCATCCTGAAGCGATTTGGACTATGTGCATCTGTATCCTCGACACCATAACCCTATACCCTATTTTTCGTACACTCTAATGCGGCGAAACACTAGGTTTACATAAGATACGCAGCACCGCCGCGCCTGGGCCAACAGAGGTGGTTCGGTCCGTCTGAACAGTTTTGAGCCGTTCCGTAGTTGAATGTTGATTGGGAAGAGCGTTGTCGGCGTGGTCCGTCGACTTCGAGGTGGTAGCAGGTGGGGCGAATTCGGTTGTGGTGATAGCTTGAAATCACCCTCCTGTAGAGACGCCGACAGAGCGTCCGGTCCGGACGAAAAGGACCTGCCGGTGAAGCCGGTGAGGGTCCAGACTCTTCCTCGAAATGAGCGCGACAGGGTCGAGAATGACGCGTCCGGCGGACCGGGGCCACATCCTGCCGAAGGCGTCGCGGGACCTCTGAAATCAGCGCCGTCTACGCCGCCCCCAAGACTTCGGTCCGCAGCTCGAGCGTCAAAAACCAGTTTCACCAGACCAGAAATTTCCATGGCCCGGCTTTCAGCGCAATAATCATTTGCGAATTGGACGCGAGCTGTGCTTATCATTACCGAAAGCGCTTTCGTGATTTCGCCGAGAAGAGCGGGCATGGGAGACTGGGAGGGAAAGTGGTCATGCGGACCCGCAGTAGCCGTCGTGCGGTTGGGCTGAGCGATATCGCAAAAGAGGTCGGCGTCACCGTCAGCACCGCCTCGCGCGCGCTGAACGGCTATTCGGATATCGCGCCGGACACCCGTCAGCGGGTCCAAGAGGCCGCCGCGAAGCTCCAGTACCGACCTTCGTCAGCGGCGCGGCGTCTGGCGTTGGGCGCGTCGGAAACGATCGGTTATGTCCTGCCGTCTCATACGGACGGCCAACCGGAGCCGTTTATCGCCGAAATGTTACAAGGGGTCTCGCAAGCGCTGGCGGGCAAGGATTGGGACTTGCTGGTCAGCACGATACCAGGCGATGAAAAGCCGGTAGAGACCTATCGTCGGCTGGTCGGCTCCGGCAAGGTCAGCGGATTCATTCTTTCCCGAATCCGGTCTCGGGATGAGCGGATCGACCTGCTCAGAGAACTCGGCGTGCCCTTCATCTGCTTCGGTCAATCTGCGGCGTCCGGTGGATATGCGTATTTGGATATCGACAATATGAAGGCGTTTCGGGACGCTGTTGCGCATTTTGTCGAATTCGGTCACCGCCGAATAGCGCTGATCAGCGCTGATCCGGACTACCAGTTCGCCGAAGAACGCCGTCTTGGCTATCTCGCGGGTCTCAAGGCGGCCGGCCTTCCGGTGCGCGCGGAATATGTTGTCGCCGCCGACCTGTCGCCGGCGGGCGGGCGCGCGGCGATCGATCGGTTGATGGCGCTGCCCGAGCCGCCGACCGCGATCGCGTGCATCACCGATTTTGTCGCCCTGGGGGCGATGGCGGCGTTGCGTGACCGTGGCGCGAAGGTCGGGCGAGACATGTCGCTGATCGGGTATGACGGCCTGCTCACCGGCGCCTATTCCGAACCGCCTTTGTCGACGATGGCGGCGCCCATTCGCGAGATCGGCGTCCGCATCACCGAGATCTTGATGGACATCGTCGAGGGCGCGCCGGCGTCGGATTATTCCGAGCTCTGGCCCGCCCGGTTCATCAAACGGGCGTCGGTCGGTCCGCCGCCAGACCGATAGGATTGAGGCCGAAGTAAACGACAAATCACCAACATGACATCCAAGGAGGAACAGATATGGACGTTTTGAGCAAAAACTGGCTGCGCATGCTCGGGGGCTTGGCGCTGTCGACGACGTTGGTCTCAGGGGCGCTGATATCGGCCGCCCAGGCCGACGAAATCACGTTCTGGACGCCGGAAGAGCAACCGGAGCGTCTGGCCATTCAGGAAGAAATGGCGGCGGCTTTCACCGCCAAGACCGGTCACACGGTCAAGGTCGTTCCCGTGTCAGAGAAAGATCTTGGGACACGGATGACGGCCGCCTTCGCCGGCGGCGAACTGCCCGATGTCGTCTATCATTCGATCCAGTATATCCTGCCATGGACCGAAGCGGGCATTCTGGATGTCGACGCCAACAACGAAGTGGTCGAGGCCTTGGGGTCGAATACATTCGCCGAACGCGCGCTCGAGATCGCCAAGACCGATAGCGGTTATGCGACGGTGCCGGTCGACGGCTGGACCCAGATGGTGGTTTATCGCAAGGACCTGTTTGAGGAAAAAGGGCTGGCGCCGCCGTCAAGCTTCGACGCGATCTCCAAAGCCATCGATGCGTTGCACAATCCGCCGGAAATGTACGCCTTCACTGGCGCGACCAAGATCGATGAGACCTATATGATGCAGGTCTTGGAGCATATGCTCCTCGCCAATGGATACTCGCCGGTTGATGCGAATGGCGGCGATGACGCCAAGCTGAAAGAAACGCTGGAGATATACAAAAAAATCGCGAAAGCCTCGCCCCCGGGCGAACTCTACTGGAAACAGTCGCGGGAACTGTATTTCGCCGGCAAGACCGCGATGATCGTCTGGTCGCCCTTCATCATGGACGAGCTGGCCGGGCTGCGGGACAGCGCGCCGCCAACCATTAATGACGATCCGACCAGCCGCGAGCTTGCTAGCAAGACAGGTTTTGTGACCCAGGTCTCTGGTCCCGGAAACCCCGGCGGCGCAGGTTGGGCTGACATTCGCTATATGGGGGTCACGAATGACGCGGATACCGACGCGGCGATCGAGTTCGTGAATTTCGCCATGGACGAAGGCTACGGCTACATCCTGTCGATCGCGCCCGAAGGCAAGTTCCCGGTTCGCAGGGGCGACGCCTCCGATCCGACGAAGTTCGTCAAGGAATGGGCGGCGCTGCCGGTTGGCGTCGACAGGAAAGCGCCTCTTGCCGAGCTCTACGCGCAAGATGTGATCGACGATATTGTCGCGGGCCTGTCGCGCGGCGACCGCTGGGGCCTTCAGGAAGGCCAACTGTCCAAGGCCTCGAAGATTGTCTCCAGCTTGGTCTTCAACCGCATCGTGCGTCAGTATATCGACGACGAAATCTCGGCCGATGAAGCGGCGGCCGCGATCCGCGCCGAAGTGGCGAAGATCGACTAAGCTGTCCAATCCGGGCGGCGCGTGTCTCGCCGCCGCCCGGATTTCCTTTCCAGACGTCCGCCCTGTCTTGTCGGCGTCTGGAACCAGAACAGGTTTCGGTTTGTTGCGGGTGCGACTCTAGGGGGAGCGTCACGATGAGCGACATCTCGACACGTTCGGCGTCGGACCTTGATCTGATCGCCGCCGCCAAGAGGATCGGCCCGATCGCCTTGCGCGAGATGCGGCTGGCCTTTGCAATGCTGGCGCCGACGATCCTGATCGTCCTGGCGATTGTGTTGATCCCGCTGGCGGCGAATTTCTGGATTAGCGTGAAGCCGATCGGTTTGGCCGAATTGCGCGCCGCCGCGCCCCTGGTGCGCGAGCGTGAGCGCGGAACGTTGGAAGCGGTCGGTGATACGATCACGGTAGAGTATCGGGTGCGGTCTTCGTCCCCCAGCGAACCCGTGACCGAGGTTGTGATCTTCGACACGCTGCCGCCGGGCCTAGAGCCAGTTGAGACTGCGCCGGAATGCGTCCTGACCGGGGCCGAGATCCGTTGCGAATTATCCATTCTGGAGCCGAAAATACAGACAAGGCTGAACTTCGCCTTCACCGCGACCCAAGCCTATTTCGACACCGGCGCGCCGCGCCTGCGGGACAGCGATCCGACCGCGTCCGGCGAGTCCGACAATGTCCTGACCAATTTCGAATTCACCTTGGATAATTTCGCCAAAGTCTTCGACGCGGACGAGTTCTGGGAAGTGCTCTGGGTGTCCTTCGTCTATACGCTGGGCGGGACCTTGGGCGCTTTGATCTTGGGGCTGTTCGCCGCGCAATTGATGATGACGAACTTCGCCGGGCGCGGGATCATGCGCGGCTTGTTTCTGTTCCCTTATGTCTCGCCAGTGATCGCGGTGGCTTTCACCTGGGTCTTTTTGCTCGACCCATTCTCCGGCACCGTCAACGCGATCCTCACCAGTACGAACGTCACCAGCGAGACCATCAACTTCCTGGGCCAGCGCGGCAACGCCCTGGCGACGGTGATCGCCTTCGAGGCTTGGCGCTACTTTCCGCTCGCCTTCCTGTTCATCCTGGCCCGGATGCAGTCATTGGCCGCGGACCTTTATGAGGCGGCTGAGATGGACGGGGCCACGCCGTTCCAGATGTTTCTGCATATCTCGTTGCCGCAACTGATCGGCATTATGTCGACCCTGTTCCTGCTGCGCTTCATTTGGACCTTCAACAAGTTCGATGACATCTTCCTACTGACCGGGGGCGCGTCGGGCACGCGGACCTTCACCGTCAATGTCTACGAGCAGGCTTTCGCGATTTCCAATCTCGGCGCCGGCGCCGCGGTGGCCGTCTGCATTTTCTTTATCTTGGCCGGATTTGTGACGCTCTACTTTAAGTATGGGCCGAAAGAGGAGGGGATGTGATGCGCGGCGCGGTGATGGATAAGCGCGCCTTTGCGCTGGGCGGCGGGTTGGGTCTGCTCTGGGGCTTCATCAACGCTGTGGTCTTTGGGGTCGCGGTGACCCTGATCTTCGGAACTTCAGCCACACTGACCGGCGGCGCAGCGGCGCTGGCCGGGTTGGCGGCGACGCTGGTCTGGATGCTGTTGGACGGCAAGGGCGCCGTGTCGGCCTTCGACAAGCGACGGTTGGCGATTTCGGTTCTAACGTTCGCCATCGTCTTGAGCTTGGCGACCTTCTTTTCGCCCTTGGGCTTCGCTTTGGGAGATCGGCCCTTGGGCGCCTTGTTGACGCTGGCGGCTTTGGGCGGCGCGACCGTCGCCGCCGTCGCCTGTTGCTTCGGCCAAGCTGGCTGGCGCGGGCTTAGGCGCTACAAATTCGAATTGGTGTTGATCCGAACCCTGAAAGGCTTCGGCTTCGTCTTCTTCAGCGCCATCGTCGTCTTTCCGTTCTACGCCATGCTGATGACCAGCTTTAAAAAACAGTCGGAATTGCTGGCCAACCCGCTCGATTACTCGATCAACCTGTCGCAGGGTTTCGCCGAACTGTTCAGCTCGTATATCGAGCTTTTCATGGATTTCAATTTCGGGCGTTTCATCCTGATTTCCGCCTTAGTCAGCGTCATCACGGTGCTGCTGACGCTCGCCGCTTCGATCCCGGGCGCCTATGCGATCGCCCGGCTTCGCTTTCCCGGCCGCACCGCATTCTCGCGCTCGATCCTGCTGATCTATATGGTCCCGGCCATCGTGTTGGTGATCCCGCTCTATGCGGTCTTCAGCCAGTTGGGTCTGCGCGATTCGCTGCTCGGTCTGGTCATTGTTTATCCGGCGACCACGATCCCCGTCGCGCTCTATATGCTGCAGGGCTATTTTCGAGGCCTGCCCGCGGAACTGGAAGAGGCGGGCCTGATGGATGGATGCACAAGGCTTGGCGTAATCTGGCGCATCACCATGCCCCTCAGCCTTCCGGCCATCGCGTCGGTCGCGCTTTATGTCTTCATGATCGCCTGGAACGAGTTCCTGTTCGCTTTCATGTTCTTGGACAGTCCGGAGAATTTCACTCTCTCTCGCGGCGTCGTCTCGCTGAACAGTTCGGAAGTGCCACGCCAGCATCTTATGGCCGGCGCTGTGATCGTAACGGTGCCGGTGCTGGTTATCTTCCTCTGGTTCGAACGTTTCTTGGTGACCGGCCTGACCGCCGGTTCGGTGAAAGGATAAAGCATGACGCCGACCGTCGAGCGGATGGACGAACAGGCGCGGGCGATCCTGCGCCAGAACGACCGGGGCGGCTACACGATTCCGACCGCCGGTTTGTACCCGTATCAGTGGAACTGGGATTCAGTATTTGTGGCGCTGGGCTTCATGGAGTTCGACGAGCCCCGCGCCTGGGCCGAGTTGGAGACGTTGTTCGATGCGCAATGGCCGAACGGCATGGTCCCGCATATCGTCTTCCGTCATGACGATCCGGACTATTTCCCGGGGCCGTCGGTCTGGGGCACGGACGGGCTGGATCTGCCGATGCCGACATCAGGCATCTCGCAACCGCCGGTGGCGGCGACGGCGATCCATTGGATGGTCGACGCGGCGCGCGACAAACAGGCGGCGCTGAGCAAAGCGCGTGCGCTGCTGCCGAAGCTGAACGCCTGGCACCAATGGTGGGTGGACGCGCGCGATCCCGACGGGTTGGGCGTCGTTGCAATGTCGCACCCTTGGGAATCGGGCCGAGACAACTTGCCCGACTGGGACGCGCCAGGCGACGCCATCGATGTCCGCGCGATCGGCGACTACACCCGCCGCGACACCAGCCATATCGACACCGCCATGCGGCCGAAGAAGAAGGATTACGACCGGTATCTGGCCCTGGTGCAGTTCGGAAAATCGAAGAATTGGGATCCAGCCGCGATCGCCGCAGACAGCCCGTTCTGGGTCGCGGATGTCGGGGTTAGCGCGATCCTGCTGCGCGCGGACAGGGACCTGCTGGCGCTGGCGGAGCGGCTGATTCCAGGGGATACGATGATTTCCCAGGCGCGCGCCCGGATCGCCCGCTTGGAAGCAGGATTCGACCGGCTCTGGGACTCCAGACAGGGCGCGTTTTGCAACAAGGATCTGCGCACCGGGGCCTTCGCGCCCGCCGCCACCGCTGCGACGCTGCTCTGTTTCTATGCCGGGGTCGGAACGCCCGTGCAGCGGACAAGGGTGATCGAGATGGCGACAGGCTGGGCCGAAAAGGTGCGCTATATGTGCCCCAGCTTCGACCCGACATCGGGTCTCTTCGACCCGCTGCGCTATTGGCGCGGGCCGACATGGGCGATCTTCAACTTCATGATCGGCGTCGGTCTTTGGGAGGCCGGCGAGACGGGGCTGGCCGACCGGGTCAAGCGCGACACCAAGGCGCTGATGGAGGCGAATGGCTTCGCTGAATACTACTCGGCGGTGGACGGAACGTCGGCGGGGGGCGACGCGTTTTCCTGGACGGCGGCGGTCTGGCTCTCCTGGATCAGCCCGTCGCTGAAAGAACATAAGAAAACCGGCTAGGGGGGCCGATATGGGCGCCATACATCTGGAAGAGATCCACAAGCTCTTCGACGAGGTCCATGTCATAAAGGGCGTCGACTTGGAGATCGAGGAAGGCGAGTTCATTGTCTTTGTCGGCCCGTCGGGCTGCGGCAAGTCCACCATGCTGCGCCTGATTTCGGGTCTGGAGGAGACAACCTCCGGCCGTGTGGTGATCAACGGCAAGGACGTGACGGCGCTTGGCGCGTCGGAACGCGGTTTGGCGATGGTGTTCCAATCCTACGCCCTCTATCCGCATATGACCGTGCGTGAGAATATGGGCTTCGGCCTGAAGATGGCCGGCCGCGCGAAGCCTGAAATCGACGCGGAGGTTGAGAAGGCGGCGGACGTCCTGCAGCTGGGTCCGCTCCTGGATCGCAAGCCGAAGGAGATGTCCGGAGGCCAGCGCCAGCGGGTCGCCATCGGTCGCGCTATCGTACGCGATCCGGCCGCCTTCCTGTTCGATGAGCCGCTGTCGAACCTAGACGCCGCCCTGCGGGTGCAGATGCGGATCGAGATCGCCCGGCTGCACAAGCGGCTGAACAAGACCATGGTCTATGTCACCCACGACCAGATCGAAGCAATGACGCTGGCCGATCGGATTGTCGTCTTTGACTCCGGCCATATCCAGCAACAGGGCGCGCCGCTTGAGCTTTATCAGAACCCCTCGAACCTATTCGTCGCCACCTTCATCGGATCGCCGAAGATGAACGTCATGCCCTGCCGGCAGAGCGAGGAGCCCGGCGCGGCCAGTCTGATGAACGGCGCGGCGGTGTCGGCCCAGGCCGAAAGCTATAGCGGCAAGGCCGCCGCGACTTTCGGCGCGCGTCCGGAGCATATCCATGTCACCGCGCCCAGGGAGGGTGATGTGGCCGGCGAGGTTGGCGTCGTCGAGCAATTGGGCGGCGACACGTTTCTTTACATCGATGTGCCCGAGGTCGAGACAATCACGGTGCGCACGCCCGGCATCAGCATGGTTCGCGAGGGTGAGAGGGTCGGCCTGAAGTTCGACCCGGCGCAAAGTCACCTGTTCGACGCTGACGGCGCGGCGGTGACGCAGCGCTCTTAGGCCGGCGCGCCGCGACCGCCGACGAGGCCAAGCTCGACGCCTTCTAGGAGAAATGCGGTGAAAAACACGTGCCCATTTCCCCGGCGTGGCGCGGAGGATAGCAGGAGGTGATCCCGTTCTTCGACTTCGACCCGTCGATCCGTAAGGTCATCTAAACGACGAACTGCACGGCGATCCCGCAACGCGCGATCACGTTCGATCGGACAATGGGGTCAGAGTTCACGTCGACGACTGTGCGCGAGTGGCATGGCCGTGTCGGTGTGAAGACGCTGTTCATCGAGCCAGCGGCCCTTGCGAGAACGACGACAATGAGAGCTTTAACACCAAGCTGCGCGACGCGCTGCTGAACCGGGAAATCTTTTACAAGATCCAAGAAGCGCTGGCGCGTCTACGACAACTCTCAGCGACCACACAGTTCGCTCGGGTCTCACCCGCTTACACCACAGGCGATAGTGTCATGACCATCACGCCGCCTTAATTGACAATTGGCGATACGCGGCTTCGGCGGACTCAAGCGCGCCTTCGAGAAATCCGCCCTCGGTCGGGGCGGTTTCGGAGCCGGCGAACAAGATACGGTCGGTTGGAGCGACCGGGCGGTAGTGGGGATGCGAAATCGGCGGCGTTCGGTCGGCCGAAGTGGCCGTGGCGGGATCAGCGCTCCAGTCCTTAACGAGTATCGTGTCTGGTTTGGCGGCGTCAGGTCCAAATAGCCGGCCTAATTGCTCGACGGCGTCTGCCTCGAATCCCGCCTGACGCACCGCACCGGGTGTCGCGAAGCCGAAGAGGGCGCCCACCGTGGCGTCCGCCGGCGAGGCGTCGTGGATCTCCGCCAACGGCCCCCGATGAGAAATCGCGTCGCCATTCAGGCCCACATCGCGCCAGAATGGCCTGTCAAACACAGCGACCAACTTGGCATGCCCCGCCATCCACGTGGGCGCGTCCGGCACGGAAAGTCCGAAGCCGGCTGTGATACGGAGCGGGAGCGCCAGAACAGTTCGTTCAGCGCGTACCGAGAACCCGTCGCCAGACAGTGTGACGCCGGCGCTATCTTCGATCACGCGTTCGACCGCGTAGCCAAGGCGCAACGTATCGCCAAGCCCGCGCGCAAGGGCGTCTGTGATCCGCCCGATCCCGCCAGCCAAGCGCAGAGCGCCTCCCATCGTAGCGAATTCGAGGTCGCTCCGAACATTGCCGCTAGCATCCTCGAAGATCAGCCGGCCGTCGCTATGTTGCGGAAAACTCTGAACCCCAAGCTGCCGTGCAAGGCCGAGCATGCGACGGTTGTGTGGCCAGATCCACGCGGGCCCGAGGTCATAGCCGTCCTGCGAAAGAACGCGACCGCCGGCGCGGTCGCGCGCCTCAAGTACGACTAGGTTGCGACCCTCAGCCCTTAATGCGTGCGCCAGCGCCAGACCCGTAAGCCCGGCGCCGACGATGACGATCTCAGCATCCTGGTTCATACTGCGCGCTCGGTGACACGCCGCTGGCGCTCGGCCTTGCTCCAACCACGCGCACCTATCGCGCCGGCCGTTGCATTGAACCGCGCGTCAATAGGAAGGCGCACCCAATCCCAGCGCGTGCGCGTCTCGCTTCGGTCGTTGACAACGCCCCTAACTACAAAGACCTCGAGCCCACTAAAGGTATCGAGCTCACGCGTGGCTCCTAGCGCCCAACGCTCCATGACTAAGCTACTCCTCAGTTTTTTGCCGCAGAGTGCGAATTGGAGACGCTTGCCGTTGTCAAAGTGAATAGCCCCGCTCAATGATCTGTGTGACCGCGTCCCGCTTCAAGTCGTCCCTGAAATGGGCATTCCCCTCACGCCGGCTTCTTCGTCTCAAATTCACAGGAAAAGGCGTCTGCGGATATAGGGTCTATTCTGGAGAACTCCGGTCATCTGTTGGAACATTGGAACCACTAGCCTTTGTTGTCGGCGCTATTTGTCGGTATGGAGTCGTCATCGAGTTTCTCAAGCTGCGCATTGGTTCTGTTCACATATAGAGCCTTCAATCGATCAGCCAGGAACTCGACCAGAAGACGGATGCGCCTATTGTACCGCACCTCCGTGTGACAAACGATCCAAAGCGGCACCGTGGGCAAATCGGCCGTCTTCAATACTTGCTCAACGCCTTCCATGCGGGCGGCGAGTCTTTGATGCAGAATGCCGATGCCAAGACCAACTTTCAAAGCTTCCAATTGTGCAACGATCGTGTCGGATCGAAACGCGAAATCTTGCGGAGAAACCGTAACTCCAAGTGCTCTTACAGTGTCGATGTGTATCGTTTCACGATCAAACCCGATCAATCTGTGTCGACCTAGATCGGCGAAATTATCTGGACGTCCATACTTGTCCAAGTATCTCTTGCTTGCAAAAAAACCCCGTCTGATATCGGCTATCTTGCGGCCAACCAAGTCATTTTGTGTCGGCCGAAACATCCGCAAAGCGACGTCGGCGTCACGACGCGACAGGTTCACAGCTGCATTAGAGATATCGACTTCAACCTCTATTTCTGGATTTTGTTCCATGAAGTCGCGAAGGATCGTTGGAAGGACATAGGTCCCAAGCACCTCATTGACGGAAACACGCACCGCCCCGGCAAGGTCCGCATCCAACCCTGCGGCCCTCCGTGAAAATGCTTCGGCCGAGTGCACCATGGCGGTTGATGCATCGACAAGATCTGCACCAGCTTCCGTCAGCGCCATGCCATCACGGCTGCGAACAAACAGAGTGACGTTCAACGCAGCTTCTAGCATGCCTATTTGGCGACCAACGGTAGGTTGGGACATCCCGAGCGACCGCGCAGCCGCAAGAAGACTTCCTCTGGTCGCAACCGCGTTAAAGGTTTGAATTAAGTCCCAAGAATACTTCATGCGCTCAATATGCAAAAATCTATATTAAAACTCAATAATCGTAACATAAGTCTTCGAAAATGAAGAGTTGTCTTCTAGGAGAAATCCGGTTCATCCCGCAAGGAAAATCGTAATTCTAAAATTCGAAATGCTCGCCCCTATGTCGGTGGCGCTCTGGCCGCTGCCAATGCAACCCGGCAATTCGCTTCAGAGGGCCACGTCACTGGTCCTGAAATACAAGCGTTGTAAATCGAAACCCGCGCGCTCCTCGGTAGCCTTGAGGGTGAAACCATCTGGTTCTCTGGAATTCCTGCGGTCAACGGCAAGCTTTAGATCGGCGGCAACTCGGCATTTATGACTCGTCCGCTGGTTTCGCCCCTGACCGAGTGACGCCGCGAGAGTCCTGGGTTCGTTCGAGTTTGGCGAAGGACGGCGGCGCAGAGAGGCGCGCTTCAGGAGGGTTTCACCGGCGAAGCGGGCTCACTGCCGGGGACAAACCGCATCAGAGAAACGCCAGACCGGTTTCGTGCGGCTCCGTTGAAGATGTCGTCTATTGGACCATGGCGTCACTGAAGACCAACGCGGTTGAGCGGTCCGAAATCTCCCATTCAAAAATCAAGGGTCCAACGTAGACCACGTAAGCGGATCAGAATCTCGAACGCTCTGAAACAAAGAACCTCCCTAGGCATCTCCCTGTTTCGGAGCCCGCCACGCGTCAACCAAGATATTGACCCCATCAGGACCAAACAGATTGCTGCGACCCGTAGACTATCAACAGAGACGGATGGGCGGCCCCCGCAGTCGCGACGCGCTCGCCGATTGTGTTTCCACCCTCTACGGCTCGTGAGCTCTCGTCTTTTGCAATAGACGTAGAACATTCTTGTCCGGCTACTGCGATAGAACGACTTGCAAGTCTCGTATACCGACACGAAAAATGGTACAATTTTATAGAGCTACGATGGTCGCGCTCCATCTTGATCGCGCACAGCGATTTTCAAGAAAAATGAAACCCTTCTGTTCGAAATTCTATAACCGTATTTCCTTGATTCTGGCCGGAAGTTTGGTGAGATGCGAATTGATCTAAATTGCTGACAGGCGAAATACAAGGAAACGAGTAATGGGAATTTCGAGCAACGACAAAGGTAATGACGACAGCGCGGAACATGTCGATGGAGCGCGCCGCCGGTTGCTTGCCGCCGCCGGCGCCGCTGGCGTTGCGGGCGTCGTCGGAGGCGGCGCTAACGCATCTACGCCGGATCCTCTTGCGGTCTACGCCGATCCTGAAACTCCGGGATTGCCACAGGTGGACATGGAGATTGACCTCGAACGTACAGCGCTTGTTGTCGTGGATCCCCAAGTCGATTTCCTGTCGGAGGAAGGGGTGACCTGGGGCGTGGTTGGTGAAAGCGTGGTCGAGCACGGTGTAGTAGATAACCTGGAAAGCCTTTTCAAGGCGGCGAAATCCGTCAACATGAATGTCTTCATTTCACCACATTACTACTTCCCTCAGGATCATGGTTGGGAATTCGAGGGCACGCTCGAACAAACCATGCATTCAATTGGCATGTTCGACCGTAAAGGTCCCTTGGACTTGACCGGTTTCGACGGATCGGGCGCAGATTGGATGCCGCAATACAAACCATATATAAACGACGGCAAGACTGTCATTTGCAGCCCCCACAAGGTTTATGGACCGGAACAGAACGACTTGGTGCTGCAGCTTCGCAAGCGCGGGGTGGATAAGGTTATTCTTGCGGGCATGTCGGCGAATCTCTGTGTCGAAAGCCATATGCGTGAGCTTCTCGAAACAGGGTTCGAGGTGGCTGTTGTTCGCGATGCGACGGCCGGCGCTAAGGTGCCGGAAGGCGACGGTTACCTCGCGGCGCTGATCAATTTCCGGATGATCGCGAATGCTCTTTGGTACACAGAGGACGCGGTAGCCCGAATCATCGCGAGTACAAGCGAGCGTGGATAAACAAGTCCTCGGTTTCCGACCGCTATTTTTGCATTCGAAACTCCCTGTCCCGACCTGACTTTATCGGCCCTCCTTAGTGACGGAGGCCGTCCTACGTCGACCAACGCGATCTATCATTTTAGTAGGAATGCGCCATGACGAAACGCAACGAACCGCGGGACTATGCAGCAGGAGGAGGCCTTTTGAACCGTCGTGTTCTGCTCGGCGCGGGCATGGCTTTTTCTGCTGCTTCGGCAACCGGGGCAGCGGCGGCGCGGTTGGAGATTCCGGAGTGGAGCCAGTATCCCGGCCTTCCAATGAGTGAGTACGGCCAACCTTCGCCGCATGAAGGCCACGTGAAACGACGCGTGCTGGGGCTTTATCCTGAAGGAATTGGCGACGGCGCCGGTGTGTCCTTTACGCCGCTAGAAGAACTCGAAGGAACAGTGACGCCGAACGGTTTGTTTTTTGAGCGGCATCATAGCGGTATTCCGGAAATTGACCCCGAGCGGCATGAGCTTGTTGTCCATGGCATGGTGAAACAGCCATTGGTTTTCACGGTCGGCGAATTGCTGTCGTTGCCGAAGGTAAGCCGTTTGGCGTTTCTGGAATGCGCGGGTAACAGCCTATTCAACTCCCTCGCTGAACCACAGCAACGCAGCGCCGGGGAAATCCATGGGCTGATTGGTGCGGCGGAATGGACCGGTGTCTTGTTGTCGGATGTGTTGGATTTGGCGGGCGTGGATCCGTCGGCTTCTTGGGTGCTCGCGGAAGGCGCAGACGCCGCCAAACAGAGCCGATCTATTCCGCTGAGCAAGGTGATGGGCGGCGATGCCATGATCGCGCTCTATCAGAATGGCGAGCGGCTACGGCCCGAGCAAGGCTACCCAATGCGGTTGGTGCTGCCGGGATGGCAAGGTTCGATGCAGACGAAATGGTTGCGCAGGGTGAAGGTGACCGACGGTCCGACCCATACCAAAGATGAAACATCGAAATACTCCCTTTTGCAAAAAGACGGCAAAGCCCAACAATTCACATTTGAAATGGGTGTGAAGTCCGTAATAACCCGGCCTTCGCCCGGCGTAGCGCCGACCAGGCCCGGTCTCTACCAAGTCTCAGGACTGGCTTGGAGCGGCGCGGGCAGGGTTTCTCGGGTCGAAGTCTCCGCTGATGGTGGGGCAAGCTGGGCTGATGCCATGCTAGATGGGCCGGCCTTACCTAAAATGCTTACTCGATTTAGGTTGCCGTGGAATTGGGACGGGGCTCCGTCGGTGCTAATGAGCCGCGCCGTTGACGAGACAGGCGCCGTCCAACCGTCTCGCGCCGAATGGTACGAACCATGGGCCCCGGGTCAACTCTATCACCAGAACGCCATCCAGGCATGGGCGCTTTCGGTCAACGGAGAGGTGTCCAATGTTTATGTCTAATTTCAAGTTGTGTTTTGTCTTTGCAGCCATGGCGGCGTTTGCAGGCGCAGCGAGCGCGCAGGACATTGGGCGGCCGATAACGGAAGCGGACGTGGCGCCTTGGGATATTAGTGTCGCTCCGGACGGCGACACTCTGCCTGCGGGTTCTGGAGACGTACAAACAGGCGCTGAATTGTATGCCGCCCAATGCGCCGTTTGCCATGGCGAGACAGGCGCGGAAGGCCCTGCTGACCAACTGGTGGGCGGCGTCGGTACGCTTGCATCAGACGCTCCACTAAAGACCGTGGGCTCCTTCTGGCCGTACGCAACTACCACATTCGACTATGTTCGGCGGGCGATGCCGTATTTCGCGCCTGGGAGCCTGAGCGATGATGATGCGTACGCTATTACCGCCTATGTTCTGCACCTCAACGGCGTTGTGGGGGAGGGCGCCACACTCGACGCCAATAGTCTGCAGGCGATAACGATGCCAAACGCCCAAGGCTTTATCGACATGTACGCTTCAGACAGAGAATAGCACTCATAACGAGAAAGACGATCGATTCGGCGCTCGGCAAGTTCCGGCGATGCCCTGAAGTTGTAGGCGCTAGAAGAGTAGGAAACTAGTATGGCGTTTACTTGGCGCCGGCAACCCAACCCTAATTGAGGATGATGCAATGACCAGCTCTGTAAGTGTAATTATTGGCGGAACATCGGGCATGGGCCTGGAGACTGCAAAGCAGTTGAAAGATGAAGGCCGGACTGTCCTTGTCGTTGGCCGCAAGGACACATCGATGGCCAGCGCCCAGGATACGTTGGGGCCCGACGCCGAGTTGGTTAACTGTGACCTTATGGACCGTGACCAAGTCAACCAGCTGATCCAGCGTATCGAACAGGAGTCGCGCCATATCGATCAACTGGTCAATGCGGCCGGCGTCTTCAAACCAAAGGCGTTCGTGGAGCATGATCAAGCGGACTGGGACTTCTATATGGAACTGAACCGCGCAATGTTCTTCATCACGCAAGCTGTTGTACGAAATATGGAGCGGGCCGGCGGCGGATCGATCGTCAATATCGGTTCGATGTGGGCTCATCAGGCGATCAAGGCGACTCCGTCCTCTGCGTACTCAATCGCTAAAGCGGGAATCCATGCGATGACTCAGCACCTGGCTATGGAATTGGGCGAGAAGAATATCCGTGTCAATGGAGTCGCTCCTGCCGTCGTGGTTACGCCGATCTACGGAGCGTTTATTGATCCAGATAAGGTTGAAGAGACCATCACAGACGCTTTCGATGCTTTCCACCCTTTGGGACGCGTCGGGCGCCCAGAAGATATCGCGAATCACGTCGTTTTCTTGCTGTCGGACAAAGCGGGTTGGACAACAGGCGCAGTTCACAACGTGGATGGCGGCGTGATGGCGGGCCGCAACTAACCTGTCTTCCGTTCGGGAGGAGCTTTGCGTTCGAGGCGCCCAACACCATGACTTAATCGGCGTCAAGACCGAGACGGTTCATCGCGTTCTCGGCCTAGTGCGTGCCTGAGTAGCGTTTGGGACGTGAAATTGGCTACACAGTTTCCGCATTTCTCTCCAAACAGACAAACATCGTTTGCGGTGTGGGCTTTAAGCCCGTATGGGGTTCCTGCAGGTAAGGTCAAATGGGAGCATTTTGCTCCCGGCCTGCGGAACCCTTCACCGCCTCGCGGCGCTGTTCTGGCGCCACGCTGCTTGAACGGCGTTCGCACAGCGCGAAGGGGTACAGCTTTCTGCTACGTTAGAGGCGCGTGTCACTCGTATCGGCGCCCGATCATTTCGTGATCCTTCAAAAACACGATGATCGCATCTGTTGTTGGGTCTCCTCTAACGCCAATTTGCAGATTCAGGCCGATATGCGTCCTTCGCTCTGCGCGAAACAGTGTGCTGGCAGTCCCGGCTGTGCTTAACACATTGTGGAACTTTCGGCTTTCCACTTCCACCAACTCCGCTTCCCGATGCGCGCCTGCATGTACGACCAGGAACGGAGGCAAGGCTTCCCCTGGCGTCACATTCCGAGAGGGCGAAGCGTGCGACCACTGGATGGGATCTTCGCCCAACGCGCGAAGATAGACAGAAGATGCACGCAGATCTCTGTTCTCGCTCAACCGGCGAGCAATGTCGTAACTTGCGATGTCCAAGGAGATGACGCTCTTAATTAAGTCCCGCGATACGCCTCGCGTTTCTAAGAACTCTTCATTGGTCGCGAGCAGCGACGCAATATGCGCCCCGGCGGAATGCCCGATGAGGATGAGCTTGGCTGGATCACCGCCGAACCGGCCGACGTTGCCGTCAAGCCAAACAAGGGCGTCCGCGACATCGTTGACGAAGTCCGGATAGGCATGATCGGGCAACAAGCGATAGTTTACGCTCACGAATATCAGACCCAGCGACATGAAAAAATCTGGTTTGAGCAGGGTCACGCCGGGATGGGCTTTGCCGCCTCCACGCAATCCGCCGCCATGGATCCAAACAACCACAGGAGCGTTGGCTGCATCCTGTGGTGCATAGATATCCAGTGTCCGAAAAGGATCAGTCTTTCTATCATCGGCTTCATACGAGATGTCAGGCCACATGCGGTGGGGCAACCAAGCGTAAGGATCGCCCTCCCCATCTGTGACGGCGTCAAGACCGAGGGCCGCTTCTGCTTCACCCAACAAGCCAGAAACAACACTTTCTGGTACGCGACCGGAACGCATCCGGTATTCACGATGCGCTTGGTCCAATCGGCGTATGACCGGCCCTGATTGCGTTGCGAGAGCGATCTCTCGCACCCGCATAATCCGATCGGCCAGATCGCGACTAACTGCAGTCTCGACCGCAAGCGGCGCCTGTGGCGTCTCGGCAGACGCGGCGCTTGGCGAGACTGCCGACACGAACAGGGCAATGGTAAGAGTACGGAATAGCAAGACCCGCTCTCCTCGTCGCAAGAACACACCTGTCTCTAGAACTGGACCCCATCACACGGCCTGGAAACCCCTGTTTGGCTTCATGCCTTCGGTTTCGCCGCGCTTGATCCATCAATCCCGGACGCGGAGCGTCATATCGCGCGAGGTGTCAGCAAGCGCCGGATCCCCGCCGCCGACCTCTTGGAAATTCTGCAACGCTTTCAACCGCGGGTTCTTCCACCGGCGCAGCTCACGCTCGGATTTGTGCACGGTCTGATCCCGTGAAATCCGAAAGTATGTTTCCATCGCTTCGGACAGGTGCAGCATCGCCTTGTCGATCAGACCGAGCAACCCGTCCGCTTTGGGCTTTGACGGGCCGCCGTCCAGAGCTTTCAGACGCGACACGAGATCTAACAAATCGCTGTCTAGTAACGGGTTGACCGGGCGATATTCGAACCCGGCGCTTTGGGTCAAGCCAACCGCCGCCTCGTGCTGGGTGACGGTGTCGTCGCTCTGAGACCCAAGCAGGTTTCCCCAATACGCCTCGGTCGCTCTGTTTACGTCCTCGGCTTGCTGCGCGGCGATGGCGGCGCTGTCGGTGTTGACCGTCCTCTTTGCGAAGGCGCGACGATCCAATTTGTGACCCAAAAGGTGACCCATGGCTTACACGCACGCGGAGTCATGCGCCGTGGTCAAGGGAGTTTCCTTATTTTTCAAGAAGTTGAGGGGCTATGTAGTGGCGGCCCAGTTCTCAAAATGGCTCCGGCGCAGGGATTCGAACCCCGGACCGATCGGTTAACAGCCGATTGCTCTACCGCTGAGCTACGCCGGATTGGGCCATTCTCACTCTCGGGTGCTGGGGCGACACGCCGCACGACGCCGAGGCGCGGGATATAGCAACGCATTGGCGCCTTGCCAAGCCTGCCGGCCCAGAGACGAGCGACGACCCCCATCGGCCCCAGATCGGCCCTATATCGGCCCCTAATCGGCCCCAGATCGTGCGTTGACGCGGCGGTGCATAGACGCGCGCGCGTCCTGCGCAGCGGCGCCGGACAGTGGACAGTGGGTTGCGATGATTTGCGGTCTTATCGGGGCGTTGGAGGCGCGAGCCGGAATCGAACCGGCGTACAAGGATTTGCAGTCCTCTGCGTAACCACTCCGCCATCGCGCCAAATCCAGATCTGCGACATCCGCCATGAGGATTGGCGGGCGTCGCGAGCGGTTGGTGGGCGTGATAGCCTCGCCGGCCGCCGAATTCAATCCGCGAATTCTTCTTTATGGTGGGCGGCGGCTTTCTGGCCGTTGACGCGGCTTCCTGGCCCGTTGCCTCGGCTTCGCGATCTTCTTATAACCGCGCAGGGGAAGGCGGCCCGGGCATCGGTCGCGAGACGGTCAAATACGGAAGGAGCCGGCGTCATGGATTTCGCGCAAGCGCGGCGAAACATGGTCGAGAGCCAGTTGCGAACCAACAAGATCACCGATGAGGCTTTGCTCGATGCGATGCGGACACTGCCGCGCGAAACTTTCCTGCCGAAATCGAAACAGCATCTGGCCTATGTTGACGAGGACGTGCCGGTGTTGGACGGGCGGCACCTGACCGAACCGATGATCCTGGCCCGCATGATCCAAGCGCTCGACCTTCAGCCAAGCGATTCCGTCTTAGTGATCGGCGGCGGCGTGGGGTACACGCCCGCTTTGCTGGGCAAACTGGCCGGATCGGTCATCGCCATCGACAGCAGCGCGGACGTGGTGGCCCACTCGGGCCGGGCGATGAGCGGGCTCTCCTGCGACAATGTCGTGGTTCTCGAGGCGCCTATGGAAAACGGCTGGCCGAAAGAAGGGCCGTTCGACGCCATTCTGATCAACGGGGCCGTGGCGCAGATCCCGGAATCGCTGTTCGATCAGCTTGCGGACGGCGGTCGCTTGGCGACGGTCGAGCGACCGGACGGAAGCGTGGGCGCGATCGTCGTGATCACACGCCGGGACGGGTACAACGCCCGAGCGGTGATTTGCGACGCCGCCACGCCGTATCTCACTGGATTTGAGCCTAAACCGGCCTTTGCTTTTTGACGGCGGCGGCTGGACGGCGAAAAAAGGGATCGACAGACTATGCCGGTCGCCGCAATCGAGGTTGAAGCGCTGAGTGCGCTGCGCGACGCGGACGCGCCGCATGCGCTGATTGACGTCCGCGAGGCCTGGGAGTTGGAGATCTGCGCTTTGCCAGGCGCGGTCCATATCCCAATGTCGGAAATCCCGGCCCGAATCGGCGAAATTGACGCGCAGCGTCCCATCATTGTGATGTGCCATCATGGCGTTCGGTCGATGACGGTTGCGCGCTATCTCGAGTCAAACGGGGTCGAACCGGTCTTGAACCTGACCGGCGGAATAGCGGCCTGGGCCGAACGGTTGGACCCGACAATGGACCGATATTGACGATATTGTTCTGGATCCGGGCGCATTTTGTGCTGGGACGACCGGGCGAAACGTTTTAAACAAAGAGATGAAGACGCTTTTATGCGCGATCTGACCTGCTTGGGGGGGCGGCGCGTTTTGTTCGGACAGTTGGGGCGTATCATCGTCTTTAAGGATATGAACTGCATGGCTTTCGGCACGAAACTGTTGGGCGGCGTCGCAATGGCGGCGTTCGCCGGCGTGATGGGTGTGGCCGGTGTCGTTGGGCTGGGCGGCTGCCCCGCCAGCGCCCAGACTCTGGAGCAGGCGCTGATCGCGGCCTATGACACAAACCCGACGTTGCAGGCGGAACGGGCCCAGTTGCGGACGGTCGATGAAAGCGTGCCGCAGGCGTTGGGCGCTTGGCGTCCCAATGTGAACCTGATCGGCGACTATGGCGTCACCCGGATCCGCGGAAACCGAAATGTACGGGACGATACCCGCGATTTCTTCAGCAGCGGCCTTGAGGTCACGCAGAATATCTACGAAGGCGGCGCGAAAAATGTGCGCATCTCGCAGGCGGAGGCGGATGTCCGCGCCGCCCGGGCCCGCCTGACCGAAACCGAGCAAGATGTGTTGTTCGACGTCGTGACCGCCTATATGGACACGGTCCGAGACACGGCGGTGGTCTCGTTGAATGGCCAGAACGTGACGCGTCTGAGACGGCAATTAGAGGCGACCCAGGATCGATTTGAGGTCGGCGAAGTCACCCGAACCGACGTCGCGCAGGCTGAATCACGGCTTTCTCGGGCGTTGGCCGACTTAATCGCCGCCGAGGGCGACCTGGAAGTGAGCCGTGCTGCGTACGAACAGGTGGTCGGCGAGTTGCCGGGGGAGTTGACCACGCCCACGGCGTTTCCGGGCATCCCGGCCAGCCGCGACGAGGCGATCGTTTTGGCGCGGGACAGGAACCCGGCTGTGCGCGCGGCTATCCATGATCTCGAATCCGCTGACTTTGAAATCCGGATACAGGCGGCGCAACTTCTGCCCACCGTGGACATAACGGCGGAGGCGACCCGGACCCGAAACCGCTCATCGTCTGACACCACGGTCAATCAGTTGTCGCTGATCGGCTCGGTGACGGTTCCGATTTATCAGCAGGGCGTTGTCGGAAGTGAAATCCGAGAGGCGCGTCAGGCTTCGGCTGAGGCGCAGCAGGTGATCGACCAAACCCGCCGCACCGCGGTCGAAAACGCCACCTCGGCCTGGGAAATCTACGAAAGCGCTGTGGCGCAGATCGACGCGCGCGAGGACGAAGTGCGCGCCACGACAATCGCGTTGGATGGCGTCGAGCAGGAGGCCGAGGTCGGCTCCCGAACCGTGCTGGATGTCTTGGACGCCGAGCAGGAACTGCTGGACGCGCAGGTCAGCCTGGTTGGGGCGCAGCGGGACGAGGTCGTCGCGCTTTACGGGCTGGTGTCTTCCGTGGGCTCTTTGACCGCCGCCGATTTGAATCTGTCGGTCTCCACCTATGACCCGGCTCAATATTACGGAGATGTGCGGGATCGGCTGTATGATTTCGAGGTCTGGAACGAGATCTTCCCCGGCATCTCCGACTCTGCGCCAGCTGGTCAACCCGCCCCTCCGCCCGTTGGGCAATAGGCGCTCTGCGTTAATTTGCGTGGAGCGGCCGCCGCCCGATGGTCGCATCCTATGGCCTAATTTGCGTTTGTTGCGTCTCGAATCGCTCTAGGCTCAGCGCCGGTAAGCGCGTTTTGCGCTGGTTGCTCGGTCGTCTTGAAGGGGTTTACACCTCGTTGGATCGGCTGACTGCAAGCGCAAAAAAGAACGCGGCGGCGCGCGTCGGAACGGGCCTCGGTCTTGGGGTGTTGGACTGGACGGGCAAGCGGGCAAGGTCGAGAGCATGAGCGACGCTCAACAAGAACCCTCTATGGAGGAAATCCTTGCGTCGATCCGGAAGATCATTTCGGAGGACGACGAAGCAGCCGACGGCGCGCAGATTCAGTCGGATCCCGATGATGCCGAACCGGCGGTCGCGGAAAGCCTCGACGCGGAGGAGCCTCTCGAGCTTGATGACGCGCTTGAATTGGAAGAGCCGCTTGAGCTTGACGACGAGGTGGCGCCGGAAGAGTTCGGGGACGCCGAATCATTAGAGGTTGAAGAGAAACCGCCAGAGATCGAATTCGCGGATTTTGAGCCCGAACCCGAACCCGAACCCGAACCGCACCTAGAACCCGAGCCCGAACCTTTTCCGGCGCCGGAACCAATGCCGGTCGTCGCCGCCCCGGCGCTGCCGGAGGAGCGAATCGTCTCGGAACCAACCGCGGCGGCTGGGTCGGCCGCCTTTCTCGCTCTCGAACAGTCCATTCGAATGGGGCAGGCGGGGGAAACGCTCGAAGATGTCGTCAAAGGATTGCTGCGGCCGATGCTGCGCTCCTGGCTTGACGAAAACCTGCCGGATATGGTGGAACGCCTTGTCCGAGCGGAAATCGAAAAGATGGCGGGGGGCGCCCGGCGACGGGGCGAGGACGACGACTAGGCCCTAGAAGCCGACCGCGTATCCGCCGTCATCGCGTCAGATCAGATTTGCGCGGCGATCGATCGGTCTGAAACCGCCGGCTGCTCCGGCGTTCACTGCGAATAGACAGCACCGGCGTCTCGGCGCCGGTTTTTTTGCGTAAGAAGGGTCCGCCATGTTGGAGAAAACCTATCAGCCGCAGGATGTCGAGGCGCGGCGATACACGGAGTGGGAAGAGGGCGGCTATTTCAGAGGCGGCGGAAATCGGGATGCGGAGAGTTTCTCGATCGTCATTCCGCCGCCCAACGTCACCGGTAGCCTGCATATCGGCCACGCGCTTAACAACACGCTGCAAGATATCATGATCCGCTATCAGCGGATGCGCGGGCTCGACGTGCTCTGGCAGCCGGGCGTCGATCATGCCGGCATCGCCACGCAGATGGTCGTCGAGCGCCAACTCGCCGAGCAAGGCGGCCAGACCCGCCGTGAGATGGGCCGCGAAAAGTTCCTCGAACGGGTCTGGCAATGGAAGGAAGAGTCCGGCGGAACCATCACCGGCCAATTGCGGCGGCTGGGCGCCTCCTGTGACTGGAGCCGCGAGCGCTTCACTATGGATGATGGCCTCTCGAAGGCAGTTTTAAAAGTTTTTGTAAGGCTTTACCGAGAGAATCTGATCTATCGTGACAAGCGTCTTGTGAACTGGGACCCGGTGTTGGAGACGGCGATTTCCGACCTTGAGGTGCAGCCACAGGAAGTGAATGGGAACCTGTGGTATTTCCGTTATCCGGTCGAGGGCGAGGAGGGCGTGTTCCTGACCGTCGCAACGACCCGTCCCGAAACGATGCTCGGCGATTCCGGCGTGGCCGTGCATCCGGACGATCCCCGCTACAAGCATCTGATCGGCAAACATTGCATCTTGCCGCTGGTCGGCCGGCGCATCCCGATCGTGGCCGACGACTATGCTGATCCCGAGCAAGGATCGGGTGCTGTGAAAATGACCCCGGCCCATGATTTCAACGATTTCGAGGTCGGCAAGCGCCACGATCTGGAGATGATCAACATCTTCACGCCACGCGCCGCCATCAATGACAACGCGCCGGAAAAGTATCGAGGCCTCGACCGATTCGAGGCGCGCAAGGCGGTCGTCGCGGACATTGAGGCGCTGGGTCTGCTCGAGAAGGTCGAGGATCACTTCCATACGGTGCCGTACGGCGATCGCGGCGGCGCGCCGGTCGAGCCCTACCTAACCGATCAGTGGTTCGCCGACGCCGCCACGTTGGCGAAGCCGGCCATCGAATCGGTCGAACAGGGCCGAACAAAGTTCGTCCCGGAGAGCTGGTCGAAGACTTATTTCGAATGGATGCGGAACATCCAGCCCTGGTGCATCTCGCGGCAACTCTGGTGGGGTCATCAGATCCCAGCCTGGTACGGCCCTGACGGCGCGGTCTTTGTCGAAGAGACCGAGGCGGAGGCCTACGCCGCCGCCATCCGCCACTATAAGGCGGCGGGCGCGGCGGAGACTGTCGCGACGCTGGAAGGTGGGGCGGGACTGACCCGAGACGAGGATGTTTTGGACACTTGGTTCTCCTCCGCGCTGTGGCCTTTCTCCACGCTCGGCTGGCCGGACGAGACGCCGGAATTGGCGCGTTACTATCCGACCTCGGTTCTGGTCACCGCCTTTGACATTATCTTTTTCTGGGTCGCCCGGATGATGATGGCTGGTCTGCATTTCCTGGAGGAGGAGCCGTTTCACACCGTCTATGTGCACGCCCTGGTGCGGGACGAGCATGGCGCGAAGATGTCCAAATCCAAAGGCAATGTGATCGACCCGCTGGTACTGATCGACCAATACGGCGCCGACAGTCTGCGGTTCACCCTGACCGCCTTGGCGGCGCCGGGGCGGGACGTAAAACTGGCGACCAGCCGCGTCGAGGGCTACCGCAACTTTATGACCAAGCTCTGGAACGCTGCGCGCTTCTGCGAAATGAACGACTGCGCCTGGCGCACCGATTTCGATCCGGCCTCGGCAGCGTTGCCGCTCAACAAATGGATCGTCGGCGAGACGGTGCAGGCCGAACGCGCCGTGCGGCGGGGGATCGAGAGCTACCGCTTTAATGACGCGGCGGCGGCCTCCTACCAGTTCGCCTGGAACATCTTCTGCGACTGGTATCTCGAATTCGCCAAACCGATCTTCACGGGCGACGACGCGCAGTCGGCGGCGGAGACGCGTGCGACCGCCGCCTGGGTCTTGGCGCAGATCCTGAAGCTGATGCACCCGATCACGCCCTTCATTACCGAGGAACTGTATGACCATCTCCTGGGCGCGGACCGAAACGAACCGCTGATCGTGTCGGACTGGCCTGAGCTTCCGGATGATTGGATCGACGCGACGGCGGCGGCGGATCTGGACTGGGTGATCCGCCTGATTTCGGACATCCGGTCGGCGCGGTCGGAAATGAACATCCCGCCGGCGCAAAAGCTCGACATTCTGCGCATCGGGGCCGGTTCCGACACCGTCGCGCGCCGGCTCGAGCGCTATGGCGAGTTGATCGAACGGCTTGCGCGCCTCGACCGGATTGGGGCGGCCGAGGCTCCGCCGAAAGGCGCGCTTCAGATCGTGCTGGACGAGACGGTTTTCGCGCTTCCGCTCGAAGGCGTATTGGATGTCGCCGCTGAACGGCAGCGTCTGGAAAAAGCCATCGCCAAGGCCGACAGCGAAGTGTCGAAGATTGAGAAGAAGCTCGGCAATCCCGGCTTCCTCGCCAAGGCGCCCGAAGCCGTGGTGACCGAAAATAAGGCGCGCCTGGAAGAAGAAGCGGGGCAGCGCGTCAAGCTTCAGGAAGCGCTTTCCCGCCTTGCGGAACTGGCGGACTGAGGTGCCGAAACCGCGGCGTAGCCGGGCTCCAAGTGGCCGTCTGACGCCAACGTCACAGGCATATCGATGGTGAAGACGGATCCGCCGCCCAGGCCGGGCTCATAGCGGATCGTCCCGCCTAACGCCTGGGTCACCAGATTGTAGACAACATGAAGGCCAAGCCCGCTGCCGCCGCCCGAACGCCGGGTGGTGAAGAACGGTTCGAACAGCCGGTTTCGAAACTCCGGACTGGCCCCACGGCCATTGTCGGCGACGGACAAGCGCAATCGATTGCTCGTCACCGCGGCTTCGATTCGAATTTCGGCGTTGGCGCGGCGGTCGGCGAAGCCGTGAATCACGGCGTTGGTCAACAGGTTCGTCAGGATCTGGGCCAATGAACCCGCGGCGATTTGTATGCGCAACCGGTCAGGGCACTGCAGCACGGTTTTAGCGTCCGCTTTGCGCAACTCTGGCGCCAGGCTTTCCAAGACCTCCGACAAGTACTGGCGGAGATCCACGACTCGGATTTCGGCTGTCGTCTGATCCACGGCGACTTGCTTGAAGCTGCTGATCAGCCGTGACGCGCGCTCCAGATTGGCCGACAGGATCCGCTCGGTCTCCAGCACCAAATCGAAATGCGCTTCCAGATCGGCTTTGCGCAACGCGCCCGTCGCCATCGCATCTCGCGTCTTTCGCGTCCGGTCTTGCAGATTGCTGATCGCCGTCAGGCCGATCCCGACCGGCGTGTTGATTTCATGGGCCACGCCGGCGACAAGCTGCCCCAGAGACGCCATCTTCTCGGATTCGACCAGGGCCGCCTGAGCCGAGCGCAGCGTGTCCAGGGTCTCCGCCAGGTCGATGTTCGCCGCGCGCAATTCCGCTGTGCGCTGTTCCACCGCCAGTTCCAATTGCTCGTAGGCGCGCTCGAGCGCGAGCTGAACATGCTTCACGTCGGTCACGTCGAGATGCACCCCATGAACGATGACTTCCTCATCCGTGGTCCGGGTTGCGGCGAAATGGCTGCCGACCCAGAACACCTCGCCGTCGGACGGGCGCCGAAAGCGCCGTTGCACCTCGAATGCGCGCCCGGTCAGCAAAAGGTCGCGCAATTGTTCATCGAACTGCTCGATCTCCGCGTCGACGACCAGCCCGGTCAGCATGTCAAGCGACCGCACCCTTCCTTCGGGACAGCCGAAGAAATCCGCCCCTTTTGGGCTGGCGTAGTCGCAATGAACCGGACGCAGCGTCGCCGTCTCGTCGCGCCTGTCCGCCGCCAGCCGGAAGACGTAGCGAACGATCACACCTGGAGAGGCCTCCGCCAGATCGCGATAGAGGCGTTGGCTCGCTTCCAAGTCGTCAATTGACTTTTGCAGTTCGAGGGCGTTGCGCTTGAGGTCTTCTTCCGCGGATTTCAGATCCGAAACGTCGAAATGGGCGATATGGACGATACGACGGCCGTTCCGCCACTGTGAATGGGTCGTGGTCTGAAGCCATAGGACGCGACCGTCGATCGGGCGGCGAATCCGGCGCACCAGATGATCGACGTCGCTGCCCGACCTGAACGCCTCATAGACCGGCGTGTGCTGTTCAAGGTCCTCAGGGAGAACGAGTTGCACAAGCCGGTCAGGCGACGCCAGTTCTTCGGCGCTGCAGCCGAAAAACTCCTGAGCGCGCGGGCTTATATACTCGGTGTCCAGAAGCTCGCCGTCTCGGTCGTAAATGCGGCGGAAGAATATTCCGTGCGAAGTCTCGGCCAGTTGCTTGTACAGCGCCTCGCTCGCTTCCAACCGCGCCACGGTTTCCTCAAGCGCCCGGCGCTGTTCCCCTTTCTTCGGATCTCCGGCCGCCTTCGCGAGTCCGTAGGCGCAGAAGAAAGCCAACCCGACGCCGGCGATTGCGGCCGCCAGCGCCGGTCCTGCACGCTCTCCTGTTATGAACGCGTCCGGCGGCTGACCGGACGCCCAAACGAGAAGCGCCGCCACGGCCAGTTCTAGGCCAATCAGGATCGCGGCGAATTTCCAGACCAACTGCATGGACGGCGGCTCTCCTTTAGCATCCGCTAAGGAACAGTGCAGAGCATTCCCGCGCCTGTCAAAAGCCGCCCTGCCTTAGGCATCGGCGTTGCACATCGGTTCAGGTCGCCAATTCCTCATATCCGAACAGCGCGGGCGCGCCGCCGGTATGCAAGAAGACCACGGTCTGACCCGCCTGGTAGAAGCCTTCCCGGATCAGGTGGATGAGCCCGGCCATCGCCTTGCCGCTATAGACCGGGTCCAGCAACAGCCCCTCTTGCCGCGCGGCGAGATTGATCGCTTCCCGAACCGCAGCGCCGAAAAGGCCATAGCCGGGCGCCAGGACATCGTCCATAACCGTTATGTCGGGTCGCTGGGCCAAATCCGGCCGGCCCAGCATCGCCGCCATATCGCTAAGGCGTTTAAAGACCCGCGCTTGCTGCGCCGTCTTGTCGCGCCGCACGCACACGCCCATCACCGGCGTCCGATCGCCCAGGAGCCTGAGACCGCCTAAGGTCCCAACATGGGTGGCGGCGCTGCCGGAGGGGACGATCACTGCGTCCGGCGCCGCGCCGGCGTGCCTGCATTGGTCGATGATCTCGCGCGCCGTGTCGATATAGCCGAGCGCGCCAAGCGGCGGATGATCCGGTCCAAGAGGAATGACATAGGGCCGACGCCCCGCCGCGCGAAGCGCCTCGGCGCGCGCCTCCATCGCGGCGTCGGCGCCGGCCTCATCCTCGCCCTCCGGATAGGTGTGGATGACGGCCCCGAATATCCTATCCAAAAGCACATTGCCGGAATTGTGATAGGCGCGACCTTGTCCCGGGACCCGGTCCTCGAGCTGCACCTCGCAGGTCAGACCCAGCTTTGCGGCGGCGGCGGCGGCGGTGCGGATGAAATTCGACTGCACGGCCCCGGTGATTAGCACCGTGTCCGCCTCCCGGGCGAGCGCTTCGCCCAGATAATATTCCAACTGCCGCGCTTTATTGCCTCCGAGCGCCAGGCCGGTGCAATCGTCGCGTTTCACCAACAGGCGCGGCCCGCCGAGATGCGCGCTCAGCCGATCCATCGGCTCCAACGGCGTCGGCGCGTGCGCCAGCCGGACGCGTGGAAAATCTTCAAGCGGCATGTTTGGCTTTCCCCTTTGCCGACGGGAGTTTAGGCATAGGATTACAGGAATACGAGATGCAGTAATCCAGGCCGACTAAAGGGGAAACACCATGGGCGTCATCGATAAATCGCATTTGCCAAGCCGGCACGTCACCAAGGGCGCGTCCAGCGCGCCGCATCGCGCCTTCTATTATGCGATGGGCATGACGGATGAGGAGATCGGCCAGCCCCTGGTCGGCGTCGCCACCTGCTGGAACGAGGCGGCGCCCTGCAATATCTCGCTGAACCGCCAGGCTCAGGCCGTGAAGCTGGGCGTCAAGGCCGCCCAGGGCACGCCGCGCGAATTCACCACCATCACGGTCACCGACGGCATCGCCATGGGCCATGCCGGCATGTATTCGTCGCTGCCCAGCCGCGAGGCGATCGCCGATACGGTCGAGCTGGTGATGCGCGGCCATTGCTATGACGCGCTGGTCGGCCTGGCCGGGTGCGATAAGAGCCTGCCCGGCATGATGATGGCGATGCTGCGCCTGAATGTGCCCTCGGTCTTCATCTATGGCGGCTCGATCCTGCCGGGCCGGCACAAGGGCCGCGACCTGACGGTTCAGGACGTGTTCGAGGCGGTCGGCCAGCACCATGCCGGCGCCATCGACGATGAGGAATTGAAAGCGATCGAATGCGCCGCCTGTCCTTCGGCCGGGTCCTGCGGCGGCCAGTTCACCGCCAACACGATGGCTTGCGTCTCCGAAGCGATCGGTCTCGCCCTGCCGGGCTCCGCCGGCGCGCCGGCGCCCTATGACAGCCGCGACCAGTTCTGCGAGGCCTCGGGCTCCGCAGTGATGGAGCTGATTGCGAAGAATCTGCGGCCGCGCGACATCGTCACCCGCAAGAGCCTGGAGAATGCGGCCCGGGTCGTCGCCGCGACCGGCGGCTCGACCAACGCCGGTCTGCATCTGCCGGCCATGGCGCATGAGGCGGGGATCGAATTCGATCTGCATGACGTCGCTGAGATCTTCAAATCCACCCCCTATATCGCCGACCTGAAGCCGGGCGGCCGCTATGTCGCTAAGGATCTGTACGAGATCGGCGGCGTCGGCGTCGTCCTCAAGGCGTTGCTCGATGGGGGCTTCCTGCATGGCGACTGCATCACCGTCACCGGCAAGACGCTGGCGGAGAATCTGGAAGGCGTGACCCTGCCGACCGATCAGGATGTGGTGCGGCCGACCAGCGATCCGATCACGCCCACCGGCGGCGTCGTCGGGTTGCGCGGAAACCTGGCGCCGGAAGGGGCGATCGTGAAGGTCGCCGGCATGAAGAATTTGAAATTCACCGGCCCGGCGCGTTGCTTCGATTGCGAGGAAGACGCCTATGCGGCGGTCGAGAACCGCACCTACAAGGAAGGCGAGGTTCTGGTCATCCGCTATGAAGGGCCGAAAGGCGGTCCGGGCATGCGCGAGATGCTCTCGACCACCGCCGCGCTCTATGGCCAGGGCGCCGGCGACAAGGTGGCGCTGATCACCGACGGTCGCTTCAGCGGCGCAACGCGCGGCTTCTGCATCGGCCATGTCGGCCCCGAAGCCGCTGTCGCCGGCCCGATCGGCCTGCTGAAAGACGGCGACATGATCACCATCGACGCAGAGACGGGCGAGTTGTCGGTGGACCTGACGGAAGCCGACCTGGAGGCCCGCAAGGCCGACTGGAAACCGCGTAGCAATAATTACCAGTCCGGCGCCCTGTGGAAGTTCGCCCAGACCGTCGGCCCCGCCGAAAAGGGCGCCGTCACCCACCCCGGCGCCGCCGCCGAAACCCACTGTTTCGCGGATATCTGACTGGAATGCGAGACGCGGGATTTCGTTGTTGGACCTAAGTGTCGTTTAGGCTGCAACGCCGCGTCGGCGCTCGGGTGCAGCCTGTTGATACAGGCGCCGCTGTTTTCTTAGCGGTCGCGAAAGAGCGCTGGGTTTCCGTCTGCCGTCTTATCCGACAGCCGGCTAACCGGTAGAGTATCGCTTCTGGATTGAAATTGTTTCCGTGGAGTTCGGCTCGTCCTGGACGCTACCGATATGTCAATCCGGACTGATCAGGCCTTAACGTTTCCCGGTTCGACGCCCGAATCGAAGTTGCTGAAGACTGAACAATCCTGGCCTGCCTCCGTGCATTTGTGCCGATGAAGCGACAGTCGGTCCGCTTCAACGGGAAATCATTCCTAACGGTGATGAATTGGCGCTTAGTGCTGACGCGATTCAGCTACCCTATTGTCTGCATGCTGAATAGCGATAGTGTTATTACACATAGGCGGTAGATGGGGTGGTCTGCTTCTTGCTTTGGTGTGACAACACACCGAGCATATGGGCTAAAAGTGTAGTGCAAAGTGCCGTCCTGCCGTCAATTGTTCCCTCATCATTTATTTTACGCCACCCGTCACTGTACATTTGGTGGTTCGGTGTTTTGGTCGGGGCCGCTTAGTGCCCTTTTGGGTGGTGTTGGTCGTTTGACCAGGGCGGTTTTCTTTCCGACGCTGATACAGCCGGAGCATACAACATGCGGCTCGTTGGCTGTCGCGGTCGGTCAATTGGCGCTCATTTGCCTAATTCTAACAATATCGGCGGCGCCGATAGAGAAGGCGGCTGCCGCCGATTGCGAAATCTTGGTAAACACGACGAGGCCGGCGAAACTCAATGTCGGCGAGTCTCTAGAGGTTGTTGGCGGCGTTTCCCTCTCGTCGGACGGCTTGCAGACGGGGAACGCCTGTCCAGACGCCACAACAAGTCTGACCAATTCAGTCGTCTCGGGCGATGGCGGCAATACGATTACAAACGCCGGTACAATCGAGTGGACGGGCGTCGATGATCGTACCGTCAACGGCGTTTTTTCTTCGGGCGTCAACCCGTCGGAAGTCATCAATACTGGTGTCATAACCACTGGAACAAATTCGTATCGAGACATTGGCGCAGGTCCAGGGGGAGGGGACATCGTCTCTACGGGCGTCAGCACTCAAGGAACCAGCGGAGGAATCGTGCGAAATAGCGGCGACGGCGTCACGGGCGGCGTTATCCGCAGCACGATGGGGATCCTTTTTGATAGCGGTGACGGTGTCGTAACAGGCGTACTGGATGGTGGGGGGCAGCCGACCGCCATCACCGGGTTAATTGAAGGGACGAATGGCACGGCGATTGGAATCGAAGGTCGGCTGCTGGCCGATTTCGTCAACGCAGGAGAAATTCGGGGCACAGGAAACGGGCTGAACATTGGCGACCTCAACGGCATGTTGATTGAGAACCAAACTGACGGGCTAATCCGAGGCGGAAATTTCCCTGCAATCTTCGTTGATAGCGGGAACGGGACGATCACCAATCAGGCGGACGCCGAGATATCTGCGTCATCCTCTGTTGGGATTAGGCTGGACGATCGAGGCAGTTTAACCAACGCCGGAACGATCACTGGCGGTGACGGTGATGGAGTTTTTATTCAGACATTGTCAGGGGCGGTACAGAATGGCGGGACAATACAAGGATCAGCGAATGGTATAGACGTCCGCGACTTCAACGGGCAGTCAATCGTGAATCAGACCGGCGGCAAAATTCTTGGTGACGATTTTACAGCTCTTTTCGTCGATAGCGGAAACGGGACCATCACCAATCAGATGGGCGCGGAGATATCCGCATCCTCCGCTGCAGGAGTTGTGCTCGACGACGAGGGAAGCCTGACCAATGCTGGAACGATCACTGGCGGTGACGGTGATGGAGTTTTTATTCAGACATTGTCAGGGGCGGTACAGAATGCCGGCACAATACAAGGATCAGCGAACGGTATAGACGTCCGCGACTTCAACGGGCAGTCAATCGTGAATCAGACCGGCGGTGAGATTCTTAGTGACAACTTCACGGCTCTTTTCGTCGATAGCGGAAATGGGACGATTGCCAATGAGGCCGGCGCCGAAATTTCCTCGACGTCGTCCTTTGGGATGTTTGTGCGCGATCAGGTCGCCTTGACCAATGCCGGTACGATCAACGGCGGTGGTGGCGTCGGAGCCAGAATAGCGGGCGGTTTGTCGGACACCTTGCAAAACAGCGGCACAATCCAAGGCTCAACGAATGGCCTGTCTGTAGGCGACATTAACGGGCAGTCAATTTTCAACCAGTCAGGCGGCGTGATCGAGACCACTGACGAATCCAGCGGATTTGCTGGCATTGCGATCTTTGGCGGCTCCGGTCGGATCGTCAATGAGGAAGGCGCATTTATCCGCGCGCCAAACGCTATTACTTTTTCACCGCAAGCAATTTATGTAGATGAGGCTGCGGTTCAGGTCGATATCGAGAATCGTGGAACCCTGTCGGCGGCTAACACGATTGAAGCGCACGCCCTCTCGGACATCGACAACTGGGGTCGGGTTGAGTCGATCCTGGTGGGGGATTCGGACGCAGTGAATCTCTTCGGGTCCGGGTCCACGTTTGTTAATCACGCCGGAGCAGAAGTCGTCGCGAACAACGACGCTTTCTTTCTGGGGTTTGACGATGTGACTGACGTCTTCAACGTCATAAACCAAGCTGGCGCGCTTATTCGGGGCGATGGGGATGGGAATGGCGGCGGGCTCTCTATCCATGGTGTGCGCGGTGTTGACCAGATCACAAACGCCGGAACGATTATCGGCGACGTAGAACTAAACGAGGGTGCGGACTCTGTAACCAATTCCGGTACGATCACCGGGGATATCGATCTTGGGTCTGGTGCGGATCAAATGACCCTCAACACAGGCTCGACGCTGAACGGCGCTGTCGATGGCGGGTCGGACAACGACACCGTCACGCTGAATGGGTCCGGCGCTGAAGACTCCGCATTCGCCAATTTCGAGACGCTGACGGTTTCTGACGGTGCAGATTGGACCCTGTCGGGAAACAGTGACTTTTCGGACTCCGTCAGTGTCGGTTCAGGATCCGTTTTGAGGATCGGCAGTGGAGGCGCGTCGGGCGACATCGGTGCGGCCTCAGTCGTCAATGAGGGCGCTCTGGTGTTGAACCGTTCGGACAGCGTAACCGTCTCGAATGCAATGTCGGGCTCCGGGTCGCTTCGGCATGTTGGGTCTGGGGTTACCACACTGACCGGTGCAAGTTCGTATACCGGGGCTACAACCGTCGAGCGCGGCGAACTAGTTGTGAATGGATCGATCTCGAACTCCGTTCTGACGACCGTTTCTGGGCCAGGCACGCTCGCGGGAACCGGGACTGTTGGCGCCGCGTCGGTCTTAGGAACGATTGCGCCGGGCAATTCGATCGGAAACCTTAGCGTCATCGGAAACTATACCCAGACCGGCGCTTATGAGTTGGAGTTTCGAGCGCCGGCGATTGGTGTGGCGCCGGTGGCCGGCGTCGACAACGATTTCATTGATATCACCGGAACGGCGACTCTGACCGGTGGGACTGTGGTTCTTGTGCCGGTGAGTGGGGTTGCGGACTACGAGGCGGCCCGGGTCGCGGGCAGCAATCCGACGCCGGGCGAACTGCGCTATCTTATATTGCAGGCCGACGGCGGACGCGGCGGTACTGAGTTCGTGGCGCTCTCCACGACCGGGGCAACGCTGGCCTACCCGAACGCCACGGATGTCGAGCTGGTTGTAAACGGCCCGCTCTCGCCGGTGCTCTTCACGTCGGAACCGCCGGAGTCGACGCTTGAGGTGGATCAGGCGCTTTGGCGTCGGGCGTTGTTTACCACAGCCGCGCGGCGACCCTATTGCGACGCGGCGTCGACGTCGCAAGGGTCGCAATATTGCGGGTTTGTCGAGGGCGCCGCCGATTTTGGCGACCGCCCTCGCGCGACGACGGGGACAACAAGCATCGAGGCGGCGCCGAGTGGGCTGATCGGGTTCGGCGCGAACGCCGCGTCCGACCTCTGGCTCGGTGTTGCTCTTGGGCTCAGCGATGCGTCGCTGGTCGACGACGCGGCGTCAGATAGCGACTATACCGAAGCCAGTGGGTATTTCTGGGCAAGCTGGACACCCGGCGCTTTCGACATCAAGGCGTCTGTCGGGCTAGGCTATTATGATGTCGACGCCAAGCGGGAGGTTGAATTGGGCGGCGCGGCGACGACGGATTTTGACGCCTGGCAACCTGTTGCGTCTGTCGAGGCCCGGCGCTGGAGTGATATGGGATCCGGCTGGCGTATTACGCCGGTAGCGGGTCTGCAGGCGACGATGCTATCTCGCGAGAGCCGTGACGAGTCGGGCGGCGGGGTCGAGTCCTTTCAGTCCGATCGGGATCGCGTTCATAGTCTCAAGTCTACCCTCGGCGTCGGTATGGATTGGACCGGCGACTGGGCGGGAACGCCAGTGACCCTGGCGGGCGAGGGGGCCTGGGCGCATGAATTCGGCTCTGACAGTCCGCGATTGAAAGGCGTGTATGAGGGCGATGACACCGAGACGGTTCTACGCCGAAACGCACCGGAGTTTGAGGCCGACAGCGCTCTGGTCCGCGCCTCCGCCACGGTGGCGTTGACCGATGCGACACAGGCGCGTCTGTCATATACCGGCGCGTACGCGAGCGACGCCGACAACCACACCGTCGCGTTGCGCCTGTCTTTCGGTTTCTGAACCGACATAGCCCGGAATAGCCAGACGCCGTTCGTCAGTCGGTTCAAGGGCCGCGATTCGCCAACCAGTCCTCCCACGACCCCATCTCCGGGCGGAAATAGAGGATGGCGCGGCCGGTTTCGTCGGCTGTCGCTTCCTCTTGCCATCGTCCCATGCCGTGGAGGATGTGGCGGTGGGCGAGGATGGCTTGGCCGGGGCTGGCGTGGAGTTCGGCCCGAGGACAGGTCTCGAAACTGCGGCGGCGGGCGGAGTGATAGGTCTCGGTGACGTCTATCTCGGACCAGCACTCTGGCGGCGCGTCGGCGTAGAAGGCGCGCAGGGCGTCGCCGACCAGGCGGTGAGACCCTTCCCAGACGGTGAAGGGCGCCGCGCTTTTTGAATAGGCGCTGATCGGCAGTCCGAGGATGAAGGCGTGATGTTCGCGCAGGAAACGGCGGCGTTCGGCCCCGGCGCGGTGCAGCCCGTCCACATGGGCCGCGTCCTTGTCGCGGCGATAGCGGAACAAGGCCTCGCTTTCGTCCGGCGCTGGCCTTGGATAGCCGGGATAGCAGACTGAAATCTGCGCCCGGTCCCAGGCGAGGTCGCCGAAGCCCAGCGACTCCCGAATGAAATCCACCGCGTTGCCGTGCAGGGGCGGGCCGCCGGCAAGTGCGCCGGTCGAATCGTTCGGCAAGGCGTTGACGCCGGCGAACCAGGTCCCGCCATAGCGCAGCCAATGCGCGTTTTCCGGGTCGATGATAGCGGCGTAGGCGGCGGGAATGGCGTGCGCCAGCCAATTCTCGAGAACTGGGTCTTTGTCGAACCGAACCCAACCCTTTTCCCAGAACTGGCTTAAGAGCGCCGCCCGATCCAACGGCCGGCCCCTATTCGGCGGGCGCCGAAGCCGGGGCGGTCTCACCCGCGCCTTCCGGCGCCGACTGGCCGGGCTTCACCCGATAGAAGATGCAGTAGAGCACCGGCACCAGGACCAGCACCATGATGGTGCCGGCGGTCAGGCCGGCCATGATGGTGATCGCCATGCCGACCCAGAAGACATCCTGCAGCAGGGGGATGACGCCGAGCACCGTTGTCGCCGCCGCCAGCACGACGGGCCGCAGCCTGGCGACCGCCGCATTGACCACCGCGTCATAGCGCGACAAACCATTCTCCAAACCGATCTCAATCTCGTCCAACAGCACGATGGCGTTCTTGATCATCATGCCCGACAGGCTCATCGCGCCCAGCAGCGCGACAAAGCCGAACGGCACCTGTGTCGCCAACAGCGCGGGCGATATGCCGATAAAGACGAAGGGGATCGTCAGCAGGATGATCAAAGGCGGCCGGAAGGCGTTATAGAGATAGACGATGATGAACAACACGATCACCGCCGCCGGAATCACGCCCGGAATCAGCGCCGCCTGCGCATCCGCCGTGCTCTTCAACTCGCCATCCCAGAACAGCTCATAGCCCGGTGGCAGTTCGATCTTCTCGAACTCCTCCACCACCGAGTCATAGAGCGTCGGGAAGGTGACGCCCTTGGGCGAGGCCTGCACCGTGTTGGCGCGGCGGCGCTGATAGCGGATGATGATCGGGTCTTCCCATCGCATGCCGATCGTATCGGTGACCTGGGAGAGCGGGATCGTGTCGCTGGACATGGATGAGGAAATCTGCAGCACGTCCAGCTCGCCGATATTGCCGCGCTCCTGCTCGACCAGCCGCAATTTAATCGGGATCAGCGTGTCGCCCTCGCGATACAGGCCGACCTGTTGCCCGTCGAAGGCGCGTTTGGTGGATTCGGCGATGGCGACGCGGCTGATATTGGCCCACCGGGCGCGGGCCTCGTTATATTCGATTTCCAGCCGCCGCACCCGGTTGCGCATATCCGTGTTGATTTCCTTGGCCAGCGGCGAGGCTTCGAGGATCGCTTTGCCCTGATCGGCGAGGTCGCGCAGGATCGCCGGGTCCGCCTGTTGCGGCCCGCTGAACCGCGCCTCGAATTTCCAGGTGTCGCTGGGGCCGAGCCCATAGAGCCGCACGCGAGTCAGCGCCTCCGGCACCGAGTCCTTCATCCAGGGCTCCAGCGTCTCGACCACCGGTCCGACATCGTCGCTGCTTCGGGTGTTCACCACGATGTTCGCGTAGGTCTCATACGGGAATTCGGACTCGACCGGCAGGTAGAAGCGCGGCGGGCCTTGGCCGATGAAGATGCTGACGCTCTCGATCCGCTCGTCCTCCAGCATCTTGGCTTCGATGGCCTTCAGGTCTTCGCTGACGGTTTGAATGCGGGTGCCTTCCGGCGCCCAATAGTCGACCAGGAATTGCGGCCGGGCGGAATCGGGGAAGAATTGCTGCGGCAGCCCCTGGAAGCCGACCATGGCCACCACCAGCAAGCCGACCAAAACGCCGACGACCGGGAAGCGGGCGCGGATCGCGCCGGTGACGACCTTTCGGAAGCCGCGATAGAGCGCGCCGCTATAGGCCTCGGTCTCTTCGCCCGGCTTGGGGCTGGGCAACAGGTCGATACATTGCAGCGGGGTGAAGGTCATCGAGACGACCCAGCTGAAAATCAGCGAAATGCCGACGACCGTGAACAGATCCTTGCAATACTCACCCGCATCCTCCGGCGAGGAGAAGATCGGGTAGAAGGCCATGACGGCGATGATCGTGGCCCCGAGCAGCGAGAAGGACGGGGTGCGCGCCGATTCAATCGCCGCTTGTTTTCGGTCCATGCCCTGCTGAAGCCGCACAACGAATCCGTCGGCGACGACGATGCAATTGTCCACCATCATGCCGAGCGCGATGACCAGGGCGCCCAGCGACATCCGGTGCAGGTCGATGCCGAACACGGCGAGGAAGACCAGCGTTCCCAGGATCGTCAGGATCAGGCCGGACCCAATGATCACGCCCATGCGCCAGCCCATCGGCAGGGTCAGGACGACCAGCACGATAACCACCGCCATCGCCAGATTGATCATGAAATCGACGATCGCCGCATCGACGATGTCCGACTGCCAGGAGATTTTGTCGACTTCGACCCCGACCGGCAGGTCCAGCATCAGCTCGTTGAGGCGTTTGTCGATCCGCTTGCCCACTTCGACGATATTCGCGCCGTCGACCCCGGCCATCGATATGCCGATGGCCGGTTTGCCATTGTGCCACATCAGGGTGCTGGGCGGCTCCTGATAGCCTTGGGTGACGGTCGCGATATCCTTGAGCTGAATCAGTTGCTCGAACCGCGACGGCTGGCTTTGGGTCGTCGCCGGTCGGCCGGTCTGCGCGGTCTGCCCCCGCTGAAGCACGCCCGCCGCGGCCGAGGCCAGGGTCGCCGTGAAGGTCAACTCGCCGATCTCCTCCGGCGAGGCGAACGTGCCCGTCGGGGTGACTCGAAAGCGCTGGACGGGGGAATCGATGCTGCCGGCGTCCAGCACCATATTCTGCTGTTCCAGGATCAGGCTAAGATCGGTCGGCGTCAGGCCGAGCTGCGAGAGCTGTTGCTGCGAGACATCGACATAGACGACCCGATCCTGGACACCCCATAGCTCAACACGGGCGACGCCTTGAACGACGCTCAACTCCTTCTTGATATGCTTGGCGTATTCCTCCAACTCGGCGGGCGTGTAGCCGGCGCTGGTGAGGGCGAAGAGGAAGCCGTATACGAAGCCCCAATCGTCGGAAATCTCGGGCGGTGCGGCGCCCGGCGGCAGCGAGGGCGTGGCGTCCTCGATCTTGCTGCGCATTTCGTCCCAGACCTGGGGCAATCGGTCGGCGAAATATTCCGACTTGATATCGACGCGAATGATCGACAGCCCGGCGCGCGAGATCGAATAGAGCTCGTCTAGTTGGGTCAGTTCTTGAAGCGCGATCTCCAGCCGGTCCGTGACCTCCAACTCCACCTCTTCGGCGCTGGCGCCGGGATAGGCGGTGACGATGGCGGCGGTCTTCACGGTGAATTCCGGATCTTCCAGCCAGCCGAGCGAGAAGAAACTGCCGATGCCGCCGACCAGCAGCAGGATTCCGAAGAAATAGGTGACATTGCGCTTTTCGATCGCGATTTCGGGCAAGCTCATGGCGTCTTCTCCTTGCCCTCAGTCAGCGTTCGAAACGCACTTTTTGGCCTTCGCGCAGATACTCGACCCCGGCGATGACGACCCACTCGCCGGGCGCGACATTCTGCACCCGCATGCCCCGCGGCGCAGGTTCGATCACCGTGATCTCGCGATGGGAGACGGCCATCGTCTCTTCGTCGATCACCCAGACATAATCCTGATCGCCGGACGGGTTGTGGATCGCGGCCAGGGGCACCTCAAAGCCTGTGACCGAGAGGTCCTCGGGCAGGTCCAGGCGGCCTTGGCTCGCGCGGCCCGCCATGCCGGGGAGGATCGTGAAACCCTCAGGCTGGTCCATGATCAGGTTGACGTCGAAGGTGCGCGTCGTCTGCGAGGCCTCGTTCTTGATCTCTTTGATTTGCGCCGGCAGCGCTTGTCCGGGGAAAGCGTCGAACTCTACCGTGACTTCCCGGACATAGGGGGCCAGCGAGATCAGGCCCTCCGGGATCGAGATCCAGAATTCGATCTGCGAGGTGTCGACGATCCGGGCGATCGGTTGTTCCGGGAAGACGGTCTGGAAATTCTCGACATAGGTCTCGACGATGACCCCGTCGAACGGCGCCGTCAGGGTCGTGTAGGAGAGATCGAGCTCGGCGCGCGCCACGGCCGAACGCGCGGCGATGACCGCGGCCTGGGCGGCGGATTGGGTCGCCTGCACCGTTTGGACCCGCGCCTCGGTCACCCAGCCTTCTTCCAACAATGTGCTCTGCCGGGTCAGTTCCTGGTCGGCGCGGTCGAGCACCGCGATGGCGGAGGCGAGCTCCGCATTGGTCCGATCCACCTCCGCTTGGTACGTCGCTGGATCGAGGGCGGCGATCAAATCGCCCTGTTTGACTTCCATGCCCAGATCGATCGGGCGCTTGAACAACTGACCGCCGACCCGGAAGGAGGCGTTGATTTCCCGCGTCGCCGCCGCCCGGCCCGGGAAGGACCGTTGCACGAAGGTCTCGGCGTCCTGGATTTTCATCGCCCGCACCGGCCGGACGAACTCCGTCTGTTCCTGCGGCTCCTCGCAAGCGGCGAGCGTCAGAGCCAGCGCGCAGCCGGCGATGGCGAGGGCTCGAGCGGCGCGTCTTTTCTGTCTCATCACGAAAAACACCTCTCGCTGATTGGTCTTTAAGGGTAATCCTCTCCAGACGCCGGCGCTACCGGACGGCTGGCCTTCGCGCAGAGTTTTGATCGAGGTCAATCACCCAGCGTCCCACGCTCCGCGCCCAGCTCGGCCTTGTGCGCGGCGTTGCGATGTCCGGTCGATGTATCGGCACACTACCGGACGCGCCGTCGCCCTCGGTCTGGGCTGCGCCGCCGGGCGTTCAAAGCCGGAACTCTTGGGTCAAGGCGCGTCGATATCGATCACCAGAGCGGAATGGTCGCTGACTTCGTCGATGAAGAAGTCGCGCGCGGCGCCGGACAACTCGTTCCATCCTCTGACCAGGACGTGGAAGGGAGCGCCGTCACGCACGCCTTGTTGGCGAACCGGTAGTCCGTCGGAAACGATTACGTGGTCCAGGTCTGACAGTAACCGGCCATTATAGAATGTATGTTCTTCCTCTTTACGCAGAAAGCGCATGCCATCTCTCTCGGCCAATTCGTTAGCGGAGGCAATTTCGCCGTCGCTGGTTAGCAAACGATCCGCCACACGTTGTCTCGGGTACTTAAAGCCCATAGTGTTCAGGTCGCCCAGGACTGCGAACCGGCCTGGCCGAGAGCCTGCGCTTTCGTCGATTTTGAATTTTAGTTTGAATATCTTGGTGAACATTTCAAATCGGTTGCCGAAATCGGACGCCTTCGTTCCAGAGTCCATGTGCAAGAACAGAAGGTTGGTGTACGCGTTGCCGTGCTTCAAAGTTAGCAGCGCGCCAGGACGCAGAGCCGGGTTGAACGCTTTGAATTCTCGCTTCTGAGTAAAAACCGCGCCATCGAATGCGGCGCGTCGCCAGCCGACTAGGATTTCCTGGGATTGCGCCCCTTGAGTTAGGGCGAAATCAAACCCCTGAAAAGCATTCTCCATGAGATCAAGGACATTCGCTTTCTTCACTTCGAGAATTGCGAATACATCCGGATTCAAGGACGCTAGATGGTCGACGACACGTTCGACGCGGTTCGCGGCCCCTTTGAAATGCTCAACATTCCAAGACACAATACGCATGGTCGCCTCCATTTTGATGCGTTTCCGCACCCTTCTCGAGGATGCGTCCATCACGATGAGAACGAAATAGAGTGATATACTAATATGAAAACGTATCGCCGGTAACGACCGATCGAAAGGCAAAGGTGGAAAAAGCAATGCGCATCGCCATCGGCGGGTTTCAGCACGAGACGAACACGTTCGCGCCGGTGAAGGCGGATTTCGCCGCTTTCGAACGGCCGGACGCCTGGCCGCGCTATGTCGCCGGGCCCGAACTGTTCGACGAGATCGCCGGCGTGCATATCCCGATCACCGGGGCGGTCGAGGCGCTGCAAATCGCCGGCGCTGATCTGGTTCCGCTCTCTTGGTGCTCAGCGACGCCCTCCGCCCATGTCACCGAGGAGGCTTATGAGCGTATCGCCGGCCGCATGGTGGAGCTGCTGGCGGAGGCGATGGAAGAGGCGCCCTTGGATGGGCTGTTCCTCGACCTGCATGGGGCGATGGTCTGCGAGCATCTCGAAGACGGCGAGGGCGCGTTGTTGAGCCGCATCCGCGCATTGGTCGGGCCGGATCTGCCGATTGTGATCAGCCTGGACCTGCACGCCAATGTGACGCCGGAAATGGTCGAGCACGCGGATCTGATGGAGATCTATCGGCATTATCCGCATACTGACATGGGCGAGACCGGGGCGCGGGCGGCGCGGGCGCTGGTGCGGATCATCGAGTCCGCAACCCGGCCCGCCAAGGCCTACCGTCAAGCCGAGTTCCTCATCCCGCTGCAATGGGGCTGCACCTTCCACGACCCGGCCGAGAGCCTGTATCGGACGCATCTCGAAGGCTTGCTCGACCAGGGCGTCAGCGACTCGCTGTCTTTCGCCTGCGGCTTCCCGCTCGCCGACATCCATCATGTCGGGCCTGCGGTCGTCGCTTATGATCCCGACCCGGATAAGGCGGGCGCGGCGGCGGACGCGATGATGGACGCGGTCGAAAAGGCCGAAGCCGCCTTCGCCGGAACCATCCATCCGCCTGACGCCGGCGTCGCGTATGCGCGGCGGTCGAACGGGCCCAAGCCGGTGGTGATCGCCGACAGTCAGGACAATCCCGGCGGCGGCGGTCCGGGCGACACGACCGGGATGCTGGCGGCTTTGTTGCGGCAGCGGCCCGACAGCGCCCTGATCGGCGTCTTCAGCGACCCCCAGACGGCCGAGGCGGCGCATCAAGCCGGCGTCGGCGGGACGATCCAGGCCGAAATCGGCGGCAAACTGTTCCCCGGGGACGCGCCCGTCTCAACGCCGGCGCGCGTTCTGGCGCTGGGCGACGGCGCCTTCAAAGGGACCGGACCGATGTGGGGCGGCGCGAATTTCCGGCTCGGCCGGATGGCGCTGCTGGATTGCGGCGGCGTTCATGTCGCGATCGCCAGCAAGCCGATGCAGGCGGGTGACCAGTCGATGTTCCGGCATCTCGGCGCCGAACCATCCGACTATAAGATCGTCGTAGTCAAAAGCTCGGTGCATTTCCGGGCCGATTTCCAGCCGATCGCCGAAGAGGTCATTGTCGCCGCGGCGCCGGGACCGGTCTATGCCGATCCGGGCGCCCTGGAATGGCGCAACATCCGGCCCGGGCTGCGGACGCGGCCCGACGGTTGAGCGGCTCGGCCTCAGAGAGCAGTTCGGCCGGTCTGGCGCTGTGGGCGGCGGCGGGGACCGGCGTGCAGGTTGGTTTGGCGATCGTCGCCAGCCGCTTCACGCTCAGTGAAATCTCGCCGGCCACATTGGCTTTGCTGCGTTATGGGGTCGGGTTTCTGTTTTTGGCGCCGGCCGCCTGGCGCGCCGGGCTGATGCCTTTCGCCTGGCGCGACACGCCCGCCTTGACGCTGCTCGGCGTAGGCCAGTTTGGCGTTCTGGTGGTGCTGTTGAATCTGGCGCTGCTCTATATCCCGTCCGCCAGCGCGGCGCTGCTGTTTGCGACCTTTCCCTTCATGACCATGCTTTTGGCGGCGGCGCTGGGATTGGAGCGCGTGACGCGCGTGAAAGCGACGGCGGTGCTGCTGACGATCGTTGGGGTCGGCTTCACGCTCGGCGCCGGAGCGCTGACTTTGGAGATCGGCGCGGACCTCTGGATCGGGGCCGGGTTCGCCTTGGCCAGCGCCTTCAGCGGGGCGCTCTGTTCGGTTTTCTACCGGCGCTATCTGCAGCGCTATCCGACGGTGCAAGTCAGCGCCTATGCGATGCTGGCGACCGTCGTCTTCCTGGTTCCGTGGGCCTGGGGCGAGGGGGGATTGGCCGCGGCGACCCAGGCCGGCGCCGCGGCTTGGGCGGCGGTGCTGTTCATCGGGGCGAGCAGCGCGCTCGGCTATTTCCTCTGGCTCTACGCGCTGCGCCGGGCCTCGCCGACCCGCGTGACCGTATTTCTGGCGCTCAGCCCGGCGACGGCGGCGCTGGTCGGCTTCGCCTTGCTCGGCGAGCCGTTGACGGCGGGAACGACGATCGGCGTCGGGCTCGTTGCGCTGGGTTTGGCTCTGATCGCGCGACGTCCCGACCGGTGAGCCGAGGCGCGACCTGGATTAGGTAATCCGGTCTTTAACGTAGCTGCCGGGCGCGTCTTCGAGCGCTTTAAGCCCCGCCTCGCCGGGGATCCGCGCCGGGGTCTGTTTGCGGCCGGACTGTTTCTTGATCCATTTCAGCCATTCCGGCCACCAAGAGCCCGGCGTTTCCGTCGCCCCGGCGATCCAGTCGTCCGGCTCGGCGGGGTTCTTCGCGTTGGTCCAGTGCGAGTATTTGATCTTGTCCGGGTTCGGCGGATTGACCACGCCGGCGATATGCCCGCTGGCGGCGAGCACGAATTTCACATCTCCGCCATAGGTCTGGGTCGCGGCGTAGGTCGATTTCCAGGGCGCGATATGGTCTTCACGCGTCGAAAGAACGAAGGTCGGCAAATCCACCTGTGTCAGATCGATCGGCTCGCCGCACAAGGTCAATGCGCCGGGCTTCACCAGACTGTTTTCGAGATACATGTTGCGCAGATAATAGCTGTGCATCACCGCCGGCATGCGTGTTGAATCCGAGTTCCAATAGAGCAGGTCGAACGGGATCGGTTCTTTGCCCATCAGGTAGTTGTTGACCACGAAGGACCAGATCAGGTCGTTCGCGCGCAGCATGTTGAAGGTGGTCGCCATTTCCGACCCCTCGAGATAGCCGCGCGCATGCATGCGCTCTTCCAGCGCCTTCAGTTGCTCTTCGTCGATGAAGACGGACAATTCGCCCGCTTCTTCGAAATCGATCATGGTGGTGAAGAAGGTCGCGGACTTCACGCGCGTGTCGTCCTGGGTCTTCATATAGGCGAGCGTGCTGGCCAGAAGCGTGCCGCCGAGGCAATAGCCGATGATATTCGCCTCTTTCTCGCCGGTCGCCTGTTCGATCGCACCGAGGGCCGCCAACGGCCCTTCGACCATGTAATCCTCAAAGCCTTTCTTCGCGAGTTCCTCATCCGGATTGACCCAGGACATGACAAAGACGGTCAAGCCCTGGTCCACCGCCCATTTGATGAAGCTGTTCTTCGGCCGCAGGTCGAGGATGTAGTATTTGTTGATCCAGGGCGGCACGATCAGCAACGGCGTCTTATAGACTTTCTCCGTGGTCGGCTCGTACTGGATCAACTGCATCAATTCGTTCTGATAGACGACCTTGCCCGGCGTCGTCGCGATATTCTCGCCGACCTCGAAAGCTTCCGGATTCGTCATTGAGATTTTCAGCTTGCCTTCGCCGGCCTCAAGATCGTCGAGCAGATTCTCGAGACCCTTGACCAGGTTCTCGCCCTTGGTCTCCAGAGTCTCCCGCAAAGCCGTCGGATTGGTCATCAGGAAATTGCTCGGCGCCAGCGCGTCGGCGAATTGCTTGGTGTAGAAATCGACCTTCTTGGCGGTCTTGTCGTCCAACCCTTCGACGTCGCGCACCGTGTCCTGCATCCAGCGCGCGGTCAGCAGATAGCTCTGCTTGATATAGTCGAACACCGCGTTCTCTTGCCAGGCGTCGTCCTTGAACCGGATGTCGGTGTGGTGCGGCGCAATCACTTCCTCGTGTTCGTGGCCCAGCATTTTGCGCGTCGTGTTGGTCCACAGGTTCATATAGTCCTGCCATAAGTTGACCTGCGCCTGCATCATCGCGGCGGGATTGGTCATCATCTTCTGCGTCATTTCCAGGAAGGCGCTGCCGACATTCAACGGATCGCCATGACCCAGAACGCCTTCGCCGGTTTTGCTGTGATGGTTCAGGAAGTCGGTGACCAAGCGCTGGCTGCGTTCCGCGATACCGGACATCTGCTTCGACCATTCGACCGGGTCCGGCCATTCCTTGACATCGGTCTCTTCCGTCTGCGGCGTCGCTCTATCGGTCATGCGCTGCGGCTCCTTTGGGCCTCAAAACCGCGCCCGGCGGTCTTCACATTTCGCTTCGTTAATCCGCTCTATAAAGCAAGTCGCAGAGGGAACCAAGGCGGTGCGGCGACCCTGCGGCGCGCGCGGTTTGGCGGGCGCAACGGACGCACTATGGCTGCGTTCGCGTCGCATCTTTTCGAGTGGCCGGCGAAGACGGTATAGTGAAGGCATGCGAAGGTGACGGCTGTTGACGGCCGTCAGGATCGACGGAACGGCCGAATTGCACTAGACCGCCTCCGCACCGCCTATTTGATCGACAGGGTCTCTCTATGATCTCGAAATTCCCGATGGGTTCCGTGTTTGCGGCGCTTTTGGCCGTCGGCCTTTTGTCCGGCTGCGAGTCGGTCGATTCGCTGAACCCGGTGGAGTGGTTCGACGATGAGGAAGAGTCATCCTCCGAGCCCAAGCCGGTCCCCGGCGCGGACGGTCCCTTCCCCGCGATCGGGGCTGTTCCCGATCGGCCGCCAACGCCGCAGATCGCGCGCGATTTGGACGAGATCGAGGAAGGTCTGATCGCCGACAAGGCCAACGCGAAATATACCGATCAGGTGATCCGGCAGCGCTCTGAGCCGACCAGAAACGGCGGGGCCCCCAGGGCTGGCGCGGCGGGAGCGACAGCGTCGGCCACGGCGCCGCCGCCCGCTGAACCGCCCTCCGATCCGCCGACCGCCAGTATCGCGGCGGGGCAGGCGCCTCAGTCAGCCCAACCGGCGGCCCCGGCGTCGATTTTCTCCGCGCCCCAACCGCAGCGCCAGGCCGCCGCGCCCCAAGCGGCGAGACCGCAGCCGGCCACGCCTCAGGCCGCCGCCCCGCAGCCGGCCAGACCGCAACCGGCGACGCCGCAAGCCGCCACACCTCAGCCCGCCACACCCCAGCCGGCCGCACCTCAGGCCGCCGCTCCTCAGGCTGCAACGCCTCAACCGGCGCCGGCGCCGCAGCCGATGCGGGCGACCCCGCCGCCGCAGCGCGCCGGCATAGCGCCGCCGTCGGCCGCCGACTTGGCTGCGGCGCCGGCGAGTCCCGCCGTCGCCCCCGCGGCGACCCGGACCGCGAATCAGGCGACGACCAAGCCGGCGCCGCAGCCGGGCCAAGTCGTCCATCTGGCGACGCTGTATTTCCCCAATGGCGGCGCCTCTTTGACCGCGCAGGACCGGGCCGTGCTGGAACAGGTCATGGCGCTCTATAACAATGGCGGCAAACAGATGCGGGTGGTCGGCCACGCCAGCTCCGGCCCCGCCGCTAGTGACCCGGCGCGCCAGGATTTGGCGAATTACAAGGCGTCACTCGATCGCGCCACCGCGGCGGCCGGCGCGCTCTTGGAGCTTGGCATGCCGCAGCCGGCGATTCAGATCGCGGCGGTCGGCGCCCGCCAACCGCGTTTTGCGGAGACCTCGCCCGAAGGCGTCGCCGGCAATCAGCGGGTGGAGATCTTTGTCCGGTATTGACGGACGAAAAGGCCCGAATAGGCGCAATCGGGATTCGACCTTCCGGCCGCGCTTCGATAAGTAGCAGTCGAGCCTGGAGGGCGGTCGGCTCCTCGGCGCGCCGACCCGCCCGTTCAATTCAATCGATAAAGATCAGCCGCCAAACAACCGCCGACAGAGACCAGACTGATGATCGAAGCCTTCCACCGGATCAAACGCCTGCCGCCCTATGTCTTCGCCGAAGTGAACGCGCTGAAGGCGGCGGCCCGGGCGCGCGGTGAGGACGTGATCGATTTCGGCATGGGCAATCCCGACATGCCGACCCCGCCGCACATCGTTCAGAAGCTGGTCGAGACCGTGCAGGACCCGAAGACCCACCGCTACTCGACCAGCCGCGGCATCCCTGGACTGCGCCGCGCCTTGAGCGACTATTATGAACGACGTTTCGGTGTTGAGATTGACCCGGAGACGGAGGCGATCGCGACCTTGGGCTCGAAAGAGGGGCTCGCCAATCTGGCCCAGGCGATCACCAGCCCTGGGGATGTCGTGCTGGCGCCCAACCCCTGCTACCCGATCCACGCGTTCGGCTTCATCATCGCCGGCGGGGCGGTGCGCCATATGCCGGCCGGCGCCGGGGAGGGCGATTTCCGCGAGACTTTCATGGAGGCGCTGCATCGCGGCGTCGCCCATTCGATCCCGAAACCGATCGCCGTCATCCTGAACTTTCCGCAAAACCCGACGGCGCAATGCGTCGATCTGGATTTCTATGAGGAAGTCGTCGATTTCTGCTTGCGGCACGAGATCTACATTCTTTCCGACCTGGCCTACGCCGAAATCTATTTCGGCGAGACGCCGCCGCCCTCGGTGTTGCAGGTCCCGAAGGCGCGCGATATTGCGGTCGAATTCACCTCGCTCAGCAAGACGTACAACATGCCCGGCTGGCGGGTTGGTTTCGCGGCCGGTAACAAACGTCTGATCGCGGCATTGGCGCGGATCAAATCCTATGTCGATTATGGCGCCTTCACGCCGATCCAGGTCGCCGCGACCGCCGCCCTGAACGGGCCGCAGGAGTGTGTCGACGACATTCGCCGCACCTACAAGGAACGCCGCGACGTGCTGATCGACGGCTTGGCGCGCGCCGGTTGGGACGCGCCCAGCCCTGAAGCGACCATGTTCGCCTGGGCCCCGGTGCCGGAGCCTTGGAAAGAGGCGGGCAGCCTGGAATTCGCCAAGGCGTTGCTGAGGGATGCGAATGTCGCGGTTGCGCCCGGTTCCGGTTTCGGCGAATACGGCGAGGGCTTCGTACGGTTGGGTCTGGTCGAGAACCTGCAGCGCACAAGACAAGCGGTACGCGGCATTCGATCCTTCCTCGCCAAACCGCCCAGCCTGCCCACGCTCGATATTCGGAAGGCGGTCTGATGGCGGAGACACAGGCGTCGGCGCCTCTGAAAATCGGAATTGCAGGGCTGGGCACTGTCGGGGGCGGACTGGTCCGGCTGATCGACGAAAACGCCGATTTGATCGAGAAACGCGCCGGCCGCGCAGTCACGATCACGACGGTCTCGGCGCGCGACCGGACGAAAGATCGTGGTTTCGATGTCGAGCGCTTCGCGTGGCACGACGACGCCGTCGCGATGGCGGCGCAAGCGGATATCGATATTCTGGTCGAGTTGATCGGCGGCAGCGACGGACCTGCGAAGGCGGCGGTCGAAACGGCGCTCGGCGCGGGTCGCTCGGTCGTTACGGCGAATAAGGCGCTGATCGCGCATCATGGTCTGGCTCTGGCCGCGCTGGCGGACAAGAACGATACTGTCCTAGCCTATGAGGCGGCGGTCGCCGGCGGCATTCCCATCATTAAGGCGATCCGCGAGGGGCTGGCCGGCAACCGGATCGCCGCCCTGCACGGTATTCTGAACGGCACCTGCAATTATATCCTGACGACCATGCGCGAGAGCGGCCGGGCCTTCGACGATGTTCTCGCCGAGGCCCAGGATCTCGGCTATGCCGAGGCCGATCCCAGCTTCGATATCGACGGGGTCGACGCGGCGCACAAGCTTGCGATCCTGGCCAGCATCGCGTTCGGGACCGAACTTGATTTCGACGGCGTCTATGTCGAAGGCATCCGCATGATTACGCCGGATGACATCCTCTACGCCGAGGAGATTGGCTATCGGATCAAGCTTCTGGGCGTCGCGGAGGATTTGAGGAATCGCATTCAGCAACGCGTGCATCCGGTTCTGACCCCGTTGAGCGCGCCGATCGCCTCGGTCGAGGGCGTGTACAACGCGGTCGTCACCCAGGGCGATTTCGTCGGCGCGACGGTATTGGAGGGGCGCGGAGCCGGCGACGGACCGACCGCCAGCGCCGTCATCGCCGACATCATGGATATCGCCGCCGGGCGCGCGGCGCCGGCCTTCGGCCTTCCGGTCGAGGCGCTGACCCACAAGCCCAGCGCGCCAATAACCGAGCATCAGGGCGCCTACTATGTCCGTCTCGAAGTCATCGATCAGCCGGGCGTGATGGCGGATGTCACCGCCGTTCTGCGCGACGAAGCGATCTCGCTGGAAAATGTCATTCAGCGCGGCCGCGATCCCGGCGCACCGGTGTCGGTCGCGATGACCACCCATGAGACGACCGAGGCGGCGATGCAATCGGCGCTGAACAAGATCGGCGGCTTTCCCTTCTGCGTCGAGCCGCCTCGCCTGATTCGGATCGAGCAGTTCGGCTAAGCTTTGAGACTGAGCTTTGCAAATCGGCGGAATCGCCTTGCCTTGACGCCGCCCTGCTTTGACCGCGCTTTCCGACCTGTCCGCCCCCTGAGGCGCCGCGACCGAAAGGAATCCCATGCAGCCCGTATCCGCTGACAAGAATCTGGCCATGGAGGCCGCCCGCGTGACCGAGGCCGCCGCCCTGGCGTCCTCGCGCTGGATGGGCCGCGGCGACGAGAAGGCAGCCGATCAGGCCGCCGTCGACGCCATGCGCACCGCGCTCAACAGCCTGGATATTCAAGGCACGGTGGTGATTGGCGAGGGCGAGCGCGACGAAGCGCCGATGCTTTTTATCGGCGAGCCCGTCGGGTCTGGAAACGGACCGAAAATCGACATCGCCCTCGACCCTTTGGAAGGCACGACAATCACGGCGAAGGGCGGCACCAACGCCATGGCCGTTTTGGCGATGGCGGAAAATGGCGGCTTTTTGCATGCGCCCGACGTTTATATGGACAAGATCGCTGTCGGCGGCGGCCTGCCTGCCGGCGTGGTCGATCTCGACCGGTCGACGGAGGACAATCTGAACGCCATCGCCGAAGCGAAGGGCAAACGGATCGAGGAAGTCCTGGTCTGTATCTTGGACCGGCCCCGTCACACCAAGGTGATAGAAGCGGTGCGCGAAGCGGGCGCTCGGATTCAACTGATCGGCGATGGCGACGTGTCGGGCGTCATGGCGACGGCGGACCCGGATAGCGGCATCGACCTGTATCTCGGCGCCGGCGGCGCGCCGGAGGGCGTTTTGGCCTGCGCGGCCTTGCGTTGCATTGGCGGTCAGTTCCAAGGCCGGCTCTTGTTCCGAAACGAAGACGAGCGCGGCCGCGCGGCCAAGGTCGGGATCAACGATCTTGACCGGAAATACGACCTGATGGACTTGGCCGGGGGCGACGTGATGTTCGCGGCGACCGGCGTCACCGACGGTCCCTTGCTGCAAGGCGTACGGATTCTGGCCAATGGTGCGACGACTCACTCTATTGTCATGCGTTCTAAGACCGGTACCGTTCGCTTGATCGAGACGCGGCACGATTTCGGCCGCAAACATTGGGTCGATCCGAGGCAATCCGGGACTTCGCCCGGCGCCTGATCGAGCCGTGCGTCCCGGCGAGGAGACAATGTGACCAGTCCGGCCATCGTCCACCCTATTCGGAACCCGGCGCCGCCATCCGCGCCGGCCTTTCTGGGCGTCGAACGGTCGGTGAGCGGGAAGCGCTGGGAGGCCCGGAGCACGGACGACCGATTGGGCCTGGCCTTGGCCCAACGGTTCGACCTCGCCGAGATCGTCGGACGTGTGCTCGCCGGGCGGGGCGTCGGGCTGGAGGCGGCCGAAGCCTTTCTCAATCCTTCCTTGCGAAGCCAAATGCCGGACCCGTCGCATCTGCGCGACATGGACCGCGCCGTCACGCGTCTGGTGACGGCGTTGAAACGGGGCGAGCAGGTCGCCGTTTTTGGCGATTATGATGTGGACGGCGCGACCTCTTCGGCGCTGCTGGCGCGCTATTTCGAGACGCTCGGCGCGCCGCTTCGCGTCTATATCCCGGACCGGATCAAAGAGGGCTACGGCCCGAACCTGTCGGCGCTGCGGAAGCTGCGAGATCAAGGCGTGGATGTTGTGGTTACGGTCGATTGCGGCGTCACCAGTTTCGACGCGCTAAGCGGGGCGAAAGCGGCGGGCCTGGATGTATTGGTTGTCGACCATCATGCGGCGGAGCCCAACCTGCCCGACGCGGTGGCGGTGGTGAATCCCAACCGCTTGGACGATCCGAGCCCGCATGGCGCGCTGGCTGCTGTAGGCGTCACGTTCCTGCTGCTGGTCGCGTTGAATCGGCGGTTGCGCGCCGAGGGCTTGTTCGCGGACAGGCCGGAACCGGATCTGCGCGGTTTGCTCGATCTCGTTGCGTTGGGGACGGTGGCCGATGTCGTGCCTCTGGTCGGGCTGAACCGGGTCTTTGTCACCCAGGGGCTCAAGGTGATGGCGGGCCGCGGCAATTTCGGGCTGGCGGCGCTGGCCGATGTCGCCGGCGTCGATCAGGCGCCCGGCGCTTACCATCTGGGCTATCAATTGGGGCCGCGCGTGAATGCGGGCGGGCGCGTCGGCGAACCGGACCTCGGCGTGCGGCTGTTGTCGGGGAACGATCCCAATGAGGCGATGCGGATCGCCCGCGATCTCGACCGCTACAATCAGGAACGCAAGGCGCTGGAGGCGGCTTGTCTCGACGAGGCGGTGCGGCAGGTCGAAGCAAGTGAGCCGTCAGAGCATCTGATCTACGCCGCCGGCGCGGATTGGCATCCCGGCGTCATCGGCATTGTCGCCAGTCGCCTGAAAGAACTCTACAACCGGCCCGCTTGCGTGGTCGCCCTGACCGAAGGTGTTGGCAAGGGATCGGGCCGATCCGTGGCCGGCGTCGATTTGGGGGCGGCGGTGATCGCCGCGCGTCAGGAGGGGCTGCTGCTGAATGGGGGCGGCCACAAGATGGCGGCGGGCTTCACGGTGGCCGAGGCGGGTCAGGCGGATTTCATCGCTTTTCTTGAGGGCCGGATCGCGGCGCAGATGGACGGGGCGCCGATTACGCCGCGTCTCGGCCTGGACGGCGCGCTCTCGGTCGCCGGCGCGACGCTGGACCTGATCGATCAATTGGAGCGCTTGGCGCCGTTCGGCGCCGGCAACGCCCAGCCGCGCTTCGTCCTGACCGAGGCGCGGATCGATCATGCGGATGTGGTGGGTCGGGATCATGTCCGCTGCCGCTTGGGCGGCGGCGGCGCGGGTGGTTTGAAATCGATCGCCTTTCGGGCGGCGGACCAGGAGTTGGGCGCCTTCCTTCTGTCAAAGCGCGGCGGTGGCCCGGCGCATATCGCCGGCCGCCTTCAGGTCGATCGTTGGCAGGGGCGCGAACAGCCGCAATTGATCATCGATGATGCGGCTCCAGTGGATTAGGAGCGCTTTTGGGGGGCGAGAACACTGTGAGGAATGCTATAATTACCACCATAATCGTCATCGGAGCGCTGGTCGTCGCCGCGCTGGTCGCAGGGTTCATCGCCGGCAATCTGTCTAAATCGGGCGCGCCGCTGGGCCTGACCGAGTCAGGCGCCCTAGCGCCTTGTCCCGACCGGCCGAACTGCGTGAACAGCCAGGCGGAACCGGGTGCGCGCGCCGCGATCGCGCCGCTCACGGTCGCCGGGCCTGACAAGGCCGCCGCTATCAAATCCGCGATGGCGGAAATCGGCGCAGAGCTGGTCGCGGAGCAAGGCGGCTATCTCGCCTTCATCGCAACATCCGCTGTGTTTGGTTTCGTCGATGACGTCGAGTTCCTGATCGATGAGGACGCGGTGCATGTGCGCTCCGCCTCGCGCGTCGGTTATGGCGACGCAGGGGTCAATCGGGCGCGGGTCGAACGGATCCGGTCGATCCTGGCCTCTTCCTGACCCAAGCGCTTTGGGCGCGCTCTCGCCCCCAATTGATCCTCGCCGCCGCCTCGAAAATCCGCCGTCCGCGCAGCCGTGGGCGTCGCTGCCTTGCCGCTGAAAACCCTATTTTTATTAGGGGGTTAAGCGTTGTCGCCCGGGTGCGTTTGTTGACAAGTGCGGCGATGCGGGATCACACTTTTGATCCCGTGTCGGAAACCGCCATGGAAAATGAAAGCCCGCTGATCAGCAGCGGGCGCGTTAATCTGGGAGGAACTCGATGAAAAAATCTCTGTTGGCGGCCGCCGCCGGCTCTTTCGCGCTGGCCGCCGCCATGGCCGCGCCGGCCCATGCCGAAATCGGCGCTTGTCTGATCACCAAGACAGACACCAACCCGTTCTTCGTGAAGATGAAGGAAGGCGCGACCGCCAAAGCGAACGAGCTTGGAATTACGTTGAAATCCTATGCGGGCAAGATCGACGGCGACCATGACAGCCAGGTTGCGGCGATCGAAACCTGCATCGCCGACGGCGCGAAAGGCATCCTGATCACGGCCTCGGATACGAAGGCGATCGTCGCCCCGCTGCAGCAGGCGCGCGACGCGGGTCTGCTTGTGATTGCGCTGGACACGCCGCTGGAGCCGATTGACGGGGCCGACGCCACCTTCGCGACGGACAATTTCCGGGCGGGAGAGCTGATTGGGGCCTGGGCGGCGGCGACCCTGGGCGATGAGGCGCAAAACGCCAAAATTGCGATGCTCGATTTGGCGGTCAGCCAGCCTTCCGTCGGCGTCTTGCGCGACCAGGGATTCATGCAGGGCTTCGGCATCGATCTGGCCGATCCGAACAAATGGGGCGATGAGGACGATCCGCGCATCGTCGGCCATGACGTCACCGCCGGGAACGAAGAAGGCGGCCGCCGGGCGATGGAGAACCTGCTCTCCAAGGACCCGTTCATCAATGTCGTCTACACGATCAACGAACCGGCGGCGGCCGGCGCCTATGAAGCGTTGAAAGCGGTCGGGCGCGAGAATGACGTGCTGATCGTCTCCGTCGATGGCGGCTGTCCGGGCGTCGCGAATGTCAAAGACGGCGTGATCGGCGCTACATCTCAGCAATATCCTTTGCTGATGGCGTCGCTGGGCGTCGAGGCGATCAAGGCCTGGGCCGACACCGGCAAGAAGCCGGCGCCGACACCGGGCAAGGATTTCTTCGACACCGGCGTCGCGCTGGTCACCGACAACCCCGCGCCGGGCATTGAGTCGATCGACACCGCCGAGGGAACCGACCTCTGCTGGGGCTAATCTAAGCCCCGGTTGAAACGCGCGGCCTGACGGCGTGTCGGGTGACAGCCCGGCGCCGTCAGGCCGCCCAGTGACGCAATCGGCGATCGAGCCTGAGACAAAGGAGCGGCTTATGCCGGGCCCGACCGACAAGGCCGATGATTTCGACGCGGCGATCATCGAACAGAACGCCGATCAGGTGGCGGCCTTTGAGGATCGCGAGCGCGACCTGATCGGCAGGATCCAGCATTGGCTGCATCAGACGCCGGCGGCGGTGCCTCTAATCGTTCTGATCCTGTCGGTCATCGGGTTCGGCATCGTTCTCGGCGACAAGTTTTTCTCCGCCTTCACCCTAACCCTGATCCTGCAACAGGTCGCCATTGTCGGCATCGTCGGGGCGGCGCAAACCCTGGTGATCCTGACTGCCGGTATCGATCTCAGCGTCGGGGCCATCATGGTCTTGTCGTCGGTCGTGATGGGGCAATTCACCTTTCGCTACGGATTGCCGGCGGAGTTCGCGATCCTCTGCGGTCTGGCGGTCGGGGCGGCTTGCGGATGGGTCAATGGCGCGCTGGTCGCCTATGTCCGACTGCCGCCCTTCATCGCCACTTTGGGCATGTGGCAGATCGTGCTGGCGACCAATTTCCTCTATTCGGCGAATGAGACGATCCGCAGCCAGGACATTGAAAAAGCCGCGCCGATCCTTCAGTTCTTCGGCCAGAAGATCAATATCGGCGGGGCGATCTTCACCTATGGCGTGATCTGCCTGATCCTGTTGGTCGCGATCCTGGCCTACGCTTTGAAACAGACCGCCTGGGGACGACACGTGTACGCCGTCGGAGACGATCCGGCGGCGGCGGAACTTTCAGGCGTCCGGGTCAAGGCGATCCTGCTCTCGGTCTATACGCTGGCGGGCCTGATCTGCGCCCTGGCCGGCTGGGCGCTGATCGGCCGGATCGGCTCGGTCTCGCCGACGGCGGGACAGCTCACGAATATCGAATCGATCACCGCCGTGGTGATCGGCGGCATGTCCCTATTCGGCGGCCGCGGCTCGATCGTCGGCATGCTGTTCGGCGCCCTGATCGTCGGCGTCTTTTCGCTGGGCCTCAGGATGATCGGGGCCGACCCGCAATGGACCTATCTTCTGATCGGTGTCTTGATTATCTTCGCGGTGGCGATCGATCAGTGGATCAGGAAGATATCGACATGAGCCCGGCGCCTGACATGAGCGGCCAAGAACCCATTCTGACGGCGCGCAACCTGGTGAAGAAATTCGGCCGCGTCGTCGCGCTCGATCAGGCTGATTTCGACCTCTATCCCGGCGAGGTGCTGGCGGTGATCGGCGATAACGGCGCCGGCAAGAGCACCCTGATCAAGGCCATCGCTGGCGCGATCAAACCGGACGCCGGCGAGATCCGGCTGAATGGAAAGCCGGTGCAGTTCAGTACGCCGATCCAGGCGCGGGAGGCCGGGATCGAGACGGTCTATCAGAATCTCGCCCTGTCGCCCGCGCTGTCCATCGCCGACAATATGTTCCTGGGCCGGGAGATCAGAAAGCCGGGCCTGCTCGGCGCGGTCTTCCGAAAACTCGATCACGCGGAAATGGAGCGCCAGGCGCGGGCGAAGCTTTCCGAACTTGGCCTGTTGACCATCCAGAACATCACGCAGGCGGTCGAGACCCTGTCGGGCGGGCAACGCCAAGGGGTCGCGGTCGCCCGGGCCGCGGCCTTCGGCTCGCAGGTGATCATCATGGACGAGCCGACCGCCGCGCTGGGCGTCAAGGAATCGCGCCGGGTCCTGGAGCTGATCCAGGATGTTCGCGCGCGCGGCATTCCGATCGTCCTGATCTCGCATAATATGCCGCACGTCTTTGAGGTCGCCGACCGTATCCACATTCATCGATTGGGCCGACGGCTCTGCGTGATCGATCCCAAAGAATACAGCATGTCCGACGCCGTCGCGTTCATGACCGGCGCCAAGCAACCGCCGCAAGAGGAGATGGCCGCGTGAAACGATCCGAAATCAACACCATCATCCGCGAGGCTGACGCTTTCATCCGCTCCTTCGGCTTCAAGCTGCCGCCCTTCGCCGATTGGAGTCCGGCCGAGATGCAGGCCAGACGCGATCAAATCGATGCGATCGTCGACGCCGGTCTGGGCTGGGACATCACCGATTATGGCGAAGGCCGCTTTGACGCATGCGGTTTGGTGCTGTTCACGATCCGAAACGGCGACGCGGCGGATCTGAAGCGCGGCGGGGGCATGCTCTATGCCGAGAAGATCATGATCTCGCGCGAGGATCAGTTGGCCCCGATGCATCGCCATGTCGTGAAGGCGGAGGACATCATCAATCGCGGCGGCGGCGAATTGGTGTTGGAGCTCTGGGCCAGCGCCGAGGACGGCTCGATGGACCCGACCGCCGACGTGATCGCCATGACCGATGGGGTGAAGCGCACGGTGCCCGCGGGCGGCAAGCTGCGCCTCGGCCCCGGCGAGAGCGTCACCCTGTTGCCGGGCATGTGGCACGCCTTCTGGGGCGAGGGTGGCGACGTGCTGATCGGCGAGGTCTCGACCGTCAATGACGACGTCACCGACAATGTCTTCAAGGACCCGATCGGGCGGTTCCCCGATGTGGAGGAAGATGTCGCGCCGGAACGCCTCTTGGTGTCTGACTATGCGCGCTATTTGCCGAAGGCGGCCTGAACACTATCCGGCGGCGAATGGGGCGAGGGCGGCGTAGAGCGCGCGATAGCGCGCCAACCTCTCTGCATGATGCGCGGCTTTGTGCGGATCGGGGTCGAACTGGCGATCCAGCGGCGGCGTTTGCGCAAGCTCTGACAGGGTGATTGCGCCCGTCGAGGCGGCGGCCAGCCGCGCCGCGCCATAGGCCGGGCCGGCGTCCGCATCTTTCCGGCGGCGGATCACAAACCCGGTCGCGTCCGCCATGGTCTGCAGCAGAAGATCGCTCCGCGCGCCGCCGCCGATCGCCGACGGCGCTGTGACGCGCGTTCCCGCGCCGGCCAGGGCGTCGCGCGCGTCGCAGAAGGAATAGGCCACAGCGTCGATGACGGCGCGGGTCATCTCCGCGCGGCTGGTGTCGTTTTCCAAGCCGTAGAACCCGCCCCGGATCGCCGCGTCATTATGCGGCGTCCGCTCGCCGGTGAGGTAGGGCAGGAAAAGCGGCGCGCGGCCCGGATCCTTGCCGATATCGTTTTCGACCTCGGCGAGGAGATCGGCGATCTCGACACCCGTCGTTTCCGACCACCATTGCAGCGGCCGCGCGCCGTTCAGCATCGCCGCCATCTGAAACCAGCGGTCAGGGACCGCATGGGCGAACGCGTGCACCATGCCCGCCGGATTGGGCCGGTAGGAGTCCGCGGCGGCGAAGAGCTGGCCGGAGGTGCCGAGCGAAATGAAAGCGTCGCCTTGATTCATCGCCCCGATCCCGACCGCGCCGGCCGCCGCGTCGCCGCCGCCCGCGGCGACTGGCAATCCGGCGGTGAGGCCTAGGGCCATCGCCGCCGCCTCGGTCAGGGCGCCTGCTAGCTGGGTCCCTTCGCAGAGCCTGGGCAGCCAGGCCGGATCAGTGGCGGAGACTCTGCAGAGCGTCTCCGACCAGCCGCGCTTTGCCTGATCGAGCCAGAGCGTGCCGGCGGCGTCCGCCATGTCTGTCGCCAGGCCGCCAGTCAGGCGCAGCCGGACATAATCCTTCGGCGGCAGGATGTGGGCGATCCGGGCGTAGGACTCGGGCTCGCGGCGTTTCAGCCAGAGGATTTTCGGCGCCGTAAAGCTTGGCGTCGGCGGTACGCCCGCCAGCGCCGCCAGTCCCGGCAGAGCCGCCGCCATTTCTGCACATTCGGCGCCGCTGCGTCCGTCATTCCACAGAATCGCCGGCCGGATCGGGGCCAGCGCCGCGTCGAGACAGACCGCGCCGTGCATCTGTCCGGAAAGGCCTATGGCGGCGATCGCACCATAGGCCGTTTCCGCGTCCCGCCTGAGAGTCGCGCAAACAGCCAGGGCCGCCGTCCACCAGGTCGTCGGATCCTGCTCAGACCAACCGAGATTGGGGCTTTGCACGGTCAAAGGCGCGCTCGCCCGCGCCGCCGCCGTCCCCTCCGCGTCCATGAGGATGGCCTTCACCGCCGAGGTGCCGATGTCGATCCCGAGAAACATGGGGCTCAGTATCCGGACGTTCGCGGGTCCTGTCATCCTGCCATCGGCGGCTTGTCATGCGAAGCAAGTCCGGAAAGAGGGCGCCGCTTGCCCCTGTCAGGGGGCTCTGATAGGTTCCGCGCGCTTTCGGATGAGGGCGCGGATCGGTCTTTTCGCCGGGTCGCGCCACCCTTTGACCGCCCACCTATCCATCTTTTTGAAGACGAGGCAGGCCGCCATGTCGCTCAGTAAGGACGACGTCAAGAAAGTCGCGCATTTGGCGCGCATCCATGTTGCCGAGGACCGGCTTGACGGTCTGGCGGGCGAGTTGAACCAGATCATCGGCTGGGTCGAGCAATTGTCCGAAGTGGATACCGACGGCGTCGAGCCGATGACCAGCGCGATCGCCCATGATCTGCGCTGGCGTGAGGACGCGGTCACCGACGGCGCACAGCCGGACAAGGTCCTGGCCAACGGCCCGGCGACCGAGCTCGGCTTCTACGTTGTTCCCAAAGTCGTCGAGTAAGGCCTGACACTATGAGCGATTCCAATGAGTTGCTGTCGCTGACCCTGGCTGAGGCGCGCGACAGGCTGAACGCTAGAGAGATCACCTCGGTGGAACTGACCGACGCCTACATCGACGCGATGGAGCGCCGGTCGGAGCTAAACGCCTATATCACGCCGACGCCGGAAAAGGCGCGCGACATGGCCAAGGCCAGCGACGCGAGACGGGCGGAAGGCGATGCGGGCGCGATGGAAGGCCTGCCGATCGGCATGAAAGACCTGTTCTGCACGGAAGGGGTGCAATCAACCGCCGGCAGTCATATCCTCGAAGGCTTCACGCCGACCTATGAATCCACTGTCTCGGGGAATCTGTGGAACGCAGGCGCGGTGATGTTGGGCAAGACCAATATGGACGAATTCGCCATGGGGTCTTCCAATCTGACCAGTTATTACGGCAATGTGCAAAATCCCTTCATGGCGGCGTCCGGCGGCAACCAGCCGCTAGTGCCGGGCGGCTCCTCGGGCGGATCGGCCTCGGCGGTGTCTGGCCGGTTGGCCATCGCCGCGACAGGGACGGATACCGGCGGGTCTATCCGTCAGCCCGCCGCCTTCACCGGAATCGTTGGGTTTAAACCGACTTATGGCCGCTGCTCGCGCTGGGGCATCGTTGCCTTCGCCAGTTCGCTTGATCAGGCCGGGCCGATGACCCGCGACGTGCGCGACAGCGCGATCATGCTCGGCGCCATGGCCGGGTTCGATCCCAAGGATTCGACCAGCGTCGAGACCGCCGTGCCCGATTACGAGGCGGCGCTGACCGGCGATATTCGCGGCATGCGGATCGGCGTGCCGAAGGAATACCGTGTAGACGGGGCGCCCGCTGAAATCGACGGACTCTGGAAACAGGGCGTCGACTGGTTGAAGGATGCGGGCGCGAAGATCGTCGATATCTCGCTGCCGCACACGAAATACGCGCTGCCGACCTATTATATCGTCGCGCCGGCTGAGGCCTCGTCAAACCTCGCGCGCTATGACGGCGTTCGCTTCGGCTTGCGCGTTGATGGCAAGGACTTAAACGACATGTACGCCCACACACGCGCTGAAGGCTTCGGCGAGGAAGTCCAGCGCCGCGTGTTGGTCGGGACCTACGTCTTGTCCGCTGGCTATTACGACGCCTACTACTTGAAGGCGCAGCGGATACGCACCTTGATCGCCCGCGACTTCCAGGAGGCTTGGGGGAGTTGCGATCTGATCTTGACGCCGACCGCCCCCAGCGCCGCTTTCGGCTTTGAGGACAAGGCGGATGATCCAATCGCCATGTATCTGAACGACGTCTTCACCGTGCCGGCGTCGCTCGCCGGCTTGCCCGCGATCTCGGTTCCGGCCGGGCTCGACAAAGACGGCTTGCCGCTCGGCTTGCAACTGATCGGCCCCGCCTTCGGTGAGGAAACGGTGCTGCGCGCCGCCGGCGTGCTGGAAACCGCCGCCGACTTCAAGGCGACGCCGCAGCTTGCGGCCTAAGTCGGCTCAAATGATCTAACCCGGCGCGCGGGCGCTTTTTGTATGATCGTCTTTTTTTGAGGCCGTCGCCGCAATTGTGGTGAGCCTGGGGTCGAAACAACGTCGGTATTTGTCTCCGTCAGTTTTTTCCGCCGCCTTTTCCGCCGCCTTTTCCGCCACCTTTTCCGCCGCCTTTTCCGCCGCCTTTTCCGCCGCCTTTTTCACCGCTGTTTCCGGCGCCGTTCCCGCCGCCGTTTCCGCCGCCGTTTCCGCCGCCGTTCCCGCCGCCGTTTCCGCCGCCGTTCCCGCCGCCGTTTCCGCCGCCGTTCCCGCCGCCGTTTCCGCCGCCGTTCCCGCCGCCGTTCCCGCCGCCGTTCCCGCCGCCGTTTCCGCCGCCGTTCCCACGATCGCTAATCGCACTATTGAAGCTTTGCGAACTACCACGATTGTTGGCGCCGCCATTGTTGAATCGGTTCGGATTGTTCCAAATGCGACGGCCTTCGGAGGAAGCCGCCGTCGACGTTCGAACCTGTTTGTTCGCCGCCCGTTCAGCCGCTATTTCCGCCTGCTGTCTCCGTGCTTCTTCGGCACGAGCAACATTGTTTTGCCGCGCGACTTCCCGCGTCACCACGGTCTCTATTTTGGGTTCTGCTGGCGCGGATACCTCTTCGATCAGCGTCTCGAGATTCTGGTCCGACAAAGCCGCCACTGCACAATCCTGGCCAGCGCAGCTTTCTAACGAAGCAGGTCCACCATCCGTGCCAACAAAACCGCGAAATCCAGGATCGATGGTGAAGCTATCGGCGCCCGTCCTTGGTTCGACAGTCACTTGTCCTGAAAGCACGGAGACCGATGTCTCGCCATTTGAGGCGATCTCAATGATAAAGTCTGTTCCCCGGATCCCAATGGTGGCGACCGGTGTGCGCAACGAGACATTTTTCTTTGGAATGGCGCCCGAGACAAATCGAAACACGCCTTGTGTCAAAGAGATGGCGAATTGCCCGCTTTGCGGGTCGGGATTGTAGACCATGTCATCCAGGGACAGCTTGCTTCCGGCGCCAAGATGCAAGATGGATTTGTCGGCGAACTGGACCGCCATTGCGGCGTCTGTCCCGGTTTCGATCAACTCGTCACGGTAGACGATGTCTGAATGGGATAGGGCGCGCCTGGGAGTTTCCGGCAACGTACCGCTCGCGAAACGTTCGAGGTCGACGACCTCCCCAATCGGCGTGAAGTTGACGAACAGGTCGTTGGCGGAACTTGTGGACCCGAAACCGATCATTGCCGCGCCGACCATACCAAGCGCAGTGAATTTAGCGTGCTTTAACAAAACCATCCCCGAGTATTGTCTGTGCTGGAACCGACCTTCTGGCTCCGTGTCTTCCCGCATACTCACCGGGGTCTCTTAAAAACTTGTTAAATACCTCAAAAATCCGCATACATTATCAATTAATGAATTAGGGTGTGCTAATTCATTTTTCAGATTTTCATATCGCAACAGCTATTCGTAGTATAGCCGGACAATCGCTCGATCGGCGAACCGGTTACGACGAGCCTAGAGGCGGCTTTTTAGAGAATCCCTGATATCCACCTCTCGGCGGGCTTGCAGCGAGACGTAGATCAGGATCATGTTGGTGCGTTCGTCGACCATTTCGCCGGGGAAGGGCATGTAGCTCAGTTCGCGCGAGCCGAAGGAGGGAGAGGCGGTGCCGACCTGCCATTCGGTCTTGAGCTGCACGTCGACCAGTTTAAGGCTCGGCCCGCCGCCGCTATCCGCCATCTCGAACGGTACGCCGGACAAGCGCAGATAGGCGGTCTTGTCCTTGGCGGAGATGAAACCGTCGATGAACTGAGCGGTCAGGACCTGAAGCTCGGCGGCCTCGTCCCCGTCATGCATATGGCTATGCAGATGGTCTGGATGCGTGTGGTTGTGGCCGGCTTTCGGCGCGCCGGTCTCGGGGGCGTGATCATGCGGCGCCATGGGACCACCGCTTTCCGTCGAACTCGCCCGCCTCGATCGTCACCGGTTTGTCGATGTGCGCCTTGTGTTTGCCGAGCTTTCCGGCCGCGACCATTGAGCCCAGCGCGTCGACAATGACGCGCGTGCCCATCAGGGCGGTGATCTCCGATTGATCGTAGGGCGGCGAGACTTCGACCAGTTCGATCCCGCACAATCCTTCCGCCGCAACGCGGGAGACGAGGCCGAGCGCCTCGCGCGGCAGGAAGCCGCCGGGCTCGGGCCAGCCGGTGCCGGGCACGAAGCCGCAATCAATCGAGTCGATGTCGAAGGACATATAAACCATGTCGACCCCATCCCAGGCCATTTCCAAAGCCATTTCGGCGGTCTTGTCGACGCCCATTTTCTCGAAGTCCGAGATGGTGATGATGTTGGTCTCGCGCTCGCGGGCGACTTCAACGGCCTCGCGCGGCACCTGCCAGCCGCCGATCCCGATCTGCACCAGATTCTTGGCCGGCACGTTCGGCAGGTTCGTAGCGTGGAACCAGGGCGTCGTATGCATCCGCTCGTCGAGATCCTTTTCCTGGATGTCGGCGTGGCGGTCGAAATGGATGATGCCGATTTTCTTGGACGTGCATTCCGCCAGCCCCCGCACGGTCGGGAAGCCGATCGAATGGTCGCCGCCGACGATAATCGGCAGGCTGCCGCTGGAAAAGACATGGGCGCAGGCGCGGCTGATCTGGTCGAAGGTCTTCTCGATATTGCCGGGGATCGTGAAAATATCGCCGGCGTCGCAAAGCGACATCTGCTCGCGCAGGTCCACCGCCATTTCGTAGTTATAGGGCGTGTAGAGCGCCGAAATCTTGCGCACGCCCTGAGGCCCGAAGCGCGTGCCGGGCCGATAGGTCGTCCCGCCGTCAAACGGCGCGCCCAGAACCGTCGCGTCATAGCGGCCGACCTCTTGAACATCCTCGGCATAGGGCGCTTTCAGGAACGTGTTGATGCCGGCGTAATGCGGCAGTTCTCCGCGCGCGAAGGTTGGGATCGATTTATCCTCGATCGAGTCCGAGCCTGTGAGCCCCATGCGCAGCGCCCAGGCGCGCTCCTTCTCCCACTCAGCCCCCGGAATCTTGGCCTCGTCCTGCATCGCCGTCCAGCCGCGCAGCTTTGAGAGGTCGGGATGGTGGAAGCGGCGCTGATTCGTCGGCGCGTCGGCGCCGCGGCGCGGCCGGCTTGTGCGGTGAGGGGTGAACATCATGGGTGCGTTCCTTCCAGACTGGCATCAGGGGCGGCCGGCGTCGGGACATTGTCCCGGCGGGCGTCGAGATCGTACGTGATGGTGGCGCCGTAGGCTTCGGGCTCATGCGGGTCCCAGCGCGGTTTGTCAAAGACCAAAACCCGGTCGCCCAGCTTGAACCCTTCCTGCAGGTCGTGCGTGACCATGAAGACGGTCATGCCGGTCTCTTGCCGCATCTCCAGAAGGAAGTCATGCATCGCAATCCGCGTGCCGGGGTCAAGCGCGCCGAACGGCTCATCGAGGAGAAGCACCCGGGGCCGCGCTGTCAGGGCTTGGGCGATCGCCAGCCTCTGCTGCATGCCGCCCGACAGCGCTGCGGGGTAGGCGTCGGCCATATGAGCCAGGCCGATCCGTTCAAGCGTCTGCAGGGCGCGCTCCCGCGCCGCACGTTTCTTGGCGCCGAAGAAACGACCCCAGCGGCTTTCACCGAAAGACTCGCCGGCGATCAGGTTCTCGCAGACGGTCATATGCAGGAAGACCGAGTATTTCTGAAAGACGACGCCGCGCTCGCGACCGGGCTCTTGCGCCGGCGGGGCGCCGTCGATGCGGATGTCGCCGCGGGTCGGCCGTTCCTGAGCCAACAGCAGGCGCAGGAAGGTGGATTTGCCGCAGCCCGACGCGCCGACAATAGAGACGAAGGCGCCTTTCTCAACTGTAAGCGATACGCGCTCCAGAATCGGCCGCCCGTCATAGCTTTGATGGATATCGTCTACGGTGACGTAACTCATATCGGTCAGAGCCCGTCCTTGCCGGCCCAGGGGAAAAGACCTTCCGACAAGCGCTTCAATGTATAATCCATGATGAAGGCGAGGGCGGTGATCCAGACGACATAGGTCAGGATCACGTCCATGGCCAGAAAACGCCGGACCAGGAAGATGCGATAGCCGACCCCGGCGTCGGACGCGATCGCCTCGGCCGCGATCAGAAACAGCCAGGCGGGCCCGAGCGACAGCCGAACCGCCTGGATCAGCCGCGGCAGGATCTGTGGGATCGCGACCCGGATCGCGATGATCAAGCTGGAGGCGCCCAAGGTCTGCGCCTTGACGATCTGCTCGGCCGGGATCTCCAGCACCCGCTGCGACATGTCGCGGATCAGGAACGGCGTGACGCCGATCGCGATCAGAGCGATCTTAGAAATCTCTCCGAGGCCGAAGGCGATAAACAGGATAGGCAACAAGGTTAGGGGCGGGATCATCGACAACACCGCCACGAAGCCGGCGAGCGTCGCGCGGATATGCGGAAAGAGACCGATGGCGAGGCCGAAGGACAGACCCAGCGCCGCGGCCAGCCCGACCCCGATCGCCAGACGCTGCAGGCTGATCGCGGTGTCTTTCCAGAACAGGATTTCGCCGCTGCGCCGGTCCGGCTCGCTTACCAGCCGTTGCGCGGTCTCGAGAATGGTCGTCGGCGCCGGCAACAGTTTGTCGCGTGGATTCTCCGACAGCCTGATGTCCGAGGCGATGGCGTAGATCGCCAGCACTGCCACGAAAGGCAGCAACAGCAACCAAACGGCCGCCGGACGGCTGGGTTTTCGGTTGATCCAACGCATTGGCGTACACTTGCCCGCCCCGCCGTTTCGATCGGACGACGGGACGGGAAATCAGTCGCGCGACGCTTACAGCGCGCCGTCGGCGGCCATCGCCATGAAGCTGGGATCGAACCGGAACTTCACATTGTCCGGATCGCCCGTGACGCTGCCGTCCGGATAGGCGACGCCGATGAAGTCCGCGCTGGGCGCGCCTTCGCCGAGAATGCCTTTTTCGAACAGGAAATTTGCGACATTGACCATGGTCTTGGGCAGGTCGGCGCTTTGGGTGAAAGCGACGGCGTCGGCCGGATCGTAGAACATTTCGGTCGAGGCCAGCTGTGCGTCATAGCCGGCGAGATCGGTGCCCGATGCGACGCCCATCGCCGTGCGCGCCGCCACGCCTTCCGGCGTATCCGACGCCATCAGCGCCATGACTTCATACCAAGCGCCGGTCAGCGCCTTGCCGAATTCCGGGTTGTCGGCGAGCGTCTGGGTGTTCACGACCATCAGGTCGATGATCTCACCGGGGATGTCGGAACTGTCAAACAGCTTGGTCGCGTTCGGCTGCTCCAGGATTTCGGAAACCAACGGGTTCCATGTCACGACCGCTTCGACATCGTCGGTCGCGTAGGCGGCGATCATATCGGCGTCGGACGTGTTCACCACGCCGGCCAGATCGGCTTCACGCAGGCCGACGCTGTCCAAGGCGCGCGCCAACAGGTAGTGCGAGACCGACAGTTCGACCAGATTGACCGACTTGCCTTTCAGATCGGCCAAACCGCCGTCGCCCTTGACGATCACTGCGTCATTGCCGTTCGAGAAATCGCCGACGATCAGCGCCGTCGTATCGACGCCGCCGCCTGCGGGAATCGACAATGTGTCCATGTTGGTCGCCGAGACGCCGTCGAACTCGCCGGCGGTGTAGAGGTTGATGGACTCGACATAGTCATTGATCTGAACGATCTCGACATCGATGCCGTATTTGTCGGCCCATTTGTCCATGATGCCGCTGTCTTCCAGATAGCCCCACGGCATCCAGCCGACATAGATCGACCAGGCGACTTTGAACTCGGTCTTTTTCTCCGCCATCGCCGGTGTGGCGCTGAGTGTGGCGCTGACGCTGATCGCCGCGGCGGCGGCGAGGGACAGCAGGGTCTTTTTGAAGGACATAATGCGAGGCTCCCGTTCGTGACTCTCGTTTATCGAAAGTCGGTCTCCGGGCGGCAAGGAGAGCGCTTCGGCAAGACCGACACAGTGTTCTCCCGGGGTTTTATCCCGCCGTGTACCGGAACGATGTGGCCCCGGCCGCGCCTCTCGGTCCGGGCCGCTCTTCGATTTCGTTCGAAGGCGCGGAACCCTAGGCGCGCTACGCTGCAGCGCAACAAGACCGGATCGCGCCTGGTGAGTCAACGAAAAATGATCGAAAATTGGGCGCCAAGCGACATGCCTATTTGTTGTGCGGTTGGCTGCGCCCGAGAGGTTGGCGCGCAGCTTGTCTCGCTTGGCGTCAACCGCTACATCCTCGCCTACGACGACGAAGGCTCTCTAAGGCGGAAAGTTCCGAAAATGGCGTATACGGTCAAAGGCGAAACGGGCGATTGGGAAGTGGTTGTAGGGCTTGAGGTCCATGCTCAGATTTCCTCGCAGTCCAAGCTGTTCTCTGGCGCCTCGGCCCGTTTCGGCGCAGAGCCGAACGAGAATGTCAGCCTGGTTGACGCGGCGATGCCAGGCATGCTGCCGGTGCTGAACGCCGAATGCGTAAAGCAGGGGGTTCGCACGGGTCTGGCGCTGAATTCCAAGGTCAACAAGCGCAGCGTCTTTGCGCGCAAGAACTATTTTTACGCCGACCTGCCGCAGGGCTATCAGATTTCGCAGTATGAAGAGCCGATCATCGGCGAGGGCGAAATCGAGATCGACCTGGAGGGTGGCGAGACCAAAAATATCGGGATCGAGCGGCTGCATCTGGAGCAGGACGCCGGCAAATCGTTGCACGATCAGAGCCCGACCAAGAGCTTCATCGATTTGAACCGCTCCGGCGTCGCCCTGATGGAGATCGTCTCCAAACCCGACATGCGCTCGCCGGACGAGGCGGCGGCCTATGTCTCCAAGCTGCGCTCGATCCTGCGTTATATCGGCTCCTGCGACGGTAATATGGCGGAAGGCTCGATGCGGGCGGATGTCAATGTGTCGGTGCGCAAGCCGGGCGAACCCTTCGGCACGCGCGCCGAGCTCAAGAATATCAATTCGATCCGCTTCGTGCGCCAGGCGGTGGAAATCGAGGCCAAACGGCAGATCAAATTGATCGAGGGCGGTGGGACGGTCGATCAAGAGACCCGCCTGTTCGACCCGAATAAGGGCGAGACACGATCCATGCGTTCCAAAGAGGACGCGCATGACTACCGCTATTTCCCAGATCCCGACCTGCTGCCGCTGGAACTGAACGACGCTTATATTGAGGACTGCAAAGCAACGCTGCCGGAACTGCCGGATGCGAAGAAGCACCGGTTCATCGATGATTACGGTCTTTCGCCCTATGACGCTTCGGTGCTGGTGGCGGAGCGCGAGACGGCGCATTTCTACGAGAAGGCGGCCAAGGCTTCGGGCGACCCGAAAGCGGCGGCGAACTGGATCTCGGTCGAGCTGTTCGGTCGGTTGAACAAGTCTGGCGTCGCGCTGGTCGACAGCCCGATTTCCGCCGAGCAGATCGGGGCTCTGATCGGCCTGATCAAGGACGGCACGATCAGCGGCAAGATCGCCAAGGATGTGTTCGACGAGATGTTCCAAAGCTCCAAAGACCCCGGCGCCATCGTCGAGGAAAAAGGGCTGAAGCAAATCACCGATACGGGCGCGATCGAAGCCATCGTCGATACGCTGATCGCCGAAAATCAGAAGCAGGTTGCGGCCTATCGCGACGGCAAGACCGGCTTGCTCGGGTGGTTCGTCGGCCAGGTCATGAAACAGACCCAAGGCAAGGCTAATCCTGGCGTCGTCAACCAGCTCTTGCGATCGAAACTCGACACTTAGCGCGCTAATGCCTCGCGGCCGCCCAAAGGGTTCTAACGCCGGTTCCCAGTGCATTTGTCTTAACTCTCGCCCGAATACCGCTCGATCCGCCTTCCCGCTCACCCCAAAAGGTGAGACCTCTCACGCAAGGGTGCGGGTAGGGTGGTGATCGGACCGCTGGCGCGAATTGTGCGCTTCCGTCGGTTTGCGACCGGGACCCCAGAACCATTTGGGGGTGCGATATGAGCGATCGCGGCGGCTTTCTGGTCGTGCAACTCGAACGGGCCGATATTGATCTGCTTCTTGGACTTGCTTTCGACCCGATTGTGCGGCGACGCATCCTTGCGGCCCGTGACAGAAAGCGCTTGGATCGGGCCGCCGGTTCGACTGACTGTTTCCTGGGCCTGCCGACATGGGACGCGGTCGGCCTGCTCGGCGTTCTGACGGAGATCGCGCGCGGGGAGGGCTCGGACCGGGAAGGTCACACCAATGCAAGCAGCGCGCGGGCGGCGCGCCTCGTGGCTAAATTCGCGCGGGTGATTGACGATGAAGCGTCGGGTCCTACCGCTCAGCAATCCGGTTCAAGCTCGGAATCTCCGGCGGCCGTTGCGCGCGCCGCAGCTCTTCATGTGCGATAAGCGGGTCTGCAAGTCCCCGTTTGGCGCATACGCGCCCTGGCGAAGGCGGTAAGCTACGCCGCGTCCACCGCGACCAGGACGACCCCCAACTTCTTTTCCAGCGCTTCGATACGGGCGAGCTTGTCGCGGTCGAGCCGCGCCGGCTGAACCGCCAGCTCCGACATGGCGATCAGGGGAGCGCCGATTTCCCGCTCCAGGGTTCGAATTTCGGACAGTTTTTCCTCTTCGACCGACGCGAGTGTGTACACCATGCGACGCGCTCCCGATGTTTTGGCTCCTCGCAATACATACGCTCGGACCGGCCGCGCCGGATGACTCCCTTTGGTTCTCGCCGTTTAGCCACTTGTCTCATACACACGAAGATCCTGGAAAGGGGTCCGTGTTCCGTTCAGTTCGGCTCCCGCGTCCAGGTATGCGCCGTCGCTGAGCGCCCGTATGTAGGTGAGCGCCAGCGGCATGCGCAGGTCGAGTGTAAAGCCCTGTCTGACCATGGCGTCGCTGATTTTCGGATTGCCCATCAACGTGTCGTGAAACTCTTGCGGATAAATGCAATGGCGCGAGGTTACCGTCGCTTCGGTGCGAAACTCCGCGCGCTGTTCCGTGAAATAGTCATAGGCGATGTCGATCGGAAGGCTCCATACCGTCTGATCGTCAAGACCCAGGACGATCCGATGTTTCGCGCCGCGCTTGATGCTCTCGGTCAGCCCAAGGTCCTCTGGCCAGGCCGGGGTCTCAGCGCTCGTGCGGGTGACGCGATAGACCAACGGACCGGGCGGCCGGGCGACGAAGCGCCGAAACGCATAGTCACGCGTTGAATTCAGTTTGACCACGATCTCCCGGTCGTTTTCTCCGACGCCGGACACATAGTGAATGGAATAGAGCGGTGTGATGTTATTGTAGGAAAAGCTCGCGATATGCAGCTGCTGGTCCGGGCCTACGATCAGATGGCCCGGCCGCGTGACGCCGGCGACGGCGGCGCCTTGTTGATAGACGAACGGCAGGTCATAGGTCTCGTTGTAGGTCGGTTTGGCATAGCCCATAGCGCTATGGTCGGGCTGCAGAACAATCGCGATCGCCGAGCCATTCGAAACAGCTGCGATCAGCGCGTCGTCATCGTCGATCGTGTTCGACATGTAGGCCCCACGGCGCCGTAGGTCTTCGACTCGCGAAAAACTTTATGGATGGAATCCAACAGGGAGTCGGGAATTGGTGCAATCTTGTGCGCATGAAAGGAAGGACGATTGACGGCTCAACGAGAAATTGGCGTTTCCGCGCCCGCCTTCGTCGAGGCGGAGCGAACCGGGTTGAAGCTTGCGATCGTCGGACGGCTGATTGCGGTCCTGATCGTCGGTTTCTGGATCTTCGCGTCCCGCGATTCTCAGAATACGCCTTTTCTGGGCTACGGGGCGGCTTTCATCGGATATGCGGCTGTCGGTTTCTGCCACTATCTGCTGATTGGCTCCCGGTACGACCAACTCTGGCTGAAATACCTGGTCGTGTCTGTGGATATCGGCGTTCTGTCGGTCCTGATGGCGACCCAGCCGATGGTGATCGGGGTCGAGGTTCCACAGAGCCTGGCCTTCAAGAATGATACATTTCCGCTCTACTACATCATCCTGGCGCTCGCTGCGTTCAGCCTGTCGCCCTGGCTGATCCTGTGGACGGGATTGGCGGGGGCGGGCGGCTGGTTGGCCGCCTTCCATTGGGCGATCCGCGACATGCCGGACCGGCTGGAATGGGCCGATATCGGCTCGAGCCCGACGACCGAGCATTTCCTCAACATCTTCCTCGATCCCAACTTCGCGAATACCGGCGGGCGTATCCAGCAGGCGATCTACCTATCGGTCTGCGCGATCCTGTTGGCGATCGTGATCCACCGGGCGCGTCAGGCTGTTTTGAAGCAATTGGCGCTGGATGAGGAGCGCCGAGCGATCTCCGACGTGTTCGGGCGTTTCGTGCCGCGCGAGGTCGCAGACGCGCTGATCGATGATCGCGGGGCGCTGGCGCCGGTCGAGCGCGAGGCGACGATCCTATTCCTCGACATCGCCGGTTTCACCGCCATGACCGAACGGTTGGGCCCGCGCGGGGTGGTCGATGTCTTGAATCGCTACTTTGACGACGCTGCGCGCATCATCGCCGACCATGGCGGCGTCATCACCCAGTTCCAGGGCGATGCGGTGTTGGCGATGTTCAATTTGCCGGTTGAAAAGCCGGATCATGCGGCGAAAGCGCTCGACGCCGCGTTGGATCTACAGGCGATGACCGCGCGGGACCACGCGGTGACAGTGCGGATCGGGGTCAGCACCGGGCAAGCCTTCGCCGGCAATATCGGCGGCGGGGGGCGCCAGACCTATTCCGTGCACGGTGATACGGTGAATCTCGCCGCTCGGCTGGAGGGTCTGAACAAGCGCTTCGAGACCGGCATACTCGTCTCCGAGTCGACAATGCGCGCTCTTACGCCCGAGCGCGCCGCCGCAATGACGCGGGTCGGTGAAATCACGGTCCGGGGCCTCAGCCAGCCGGTCGGCCTCTATACGCCCCAGCCGGACGCTGCGATCGGCGCTGCTGGCGATCCGCCCTAAAACAGCCACAAAGCGAAGGGACTTAGGGGCGGCCGCGCATTGGCCTTGGCGGAGCCGTTTCGGCCACTATCGTCTCTTGGTAGCCGAAGACTATTGGTTTGCAGAATGAACGGGCGAATCTGGATTCTGGCCTTCTCGACCTTCGCCGTCGGTACGGAAAGCTATGTCTTTTCCGGCCTGCTCGAGCGTCTGGCCGCCGATCTCTCCGTGTCCGTCGCGGTCGCTGGTCAACTCACCTCCAGCTTCGCCATCACCTACGCTCTGAGCGCACCCTTCATGGCCGCCGCCTTCGCACGGGTCGACCGCAAAAAAGTCCTGGTCTCGGCGCTGTTCCTGCTCGGTTTTCTCAACATGGCGGCCAGTTTCGCGCCCAACTTCGAGGCGCTGATGGGGGTGCGGATCGCCTGCGGCGTGGTCGCGACTTTGGTGACGCCGATCGCCTCCGCGGCCGCGGCCAGCCTGGCGCCGCCGGAGAAGCGCGGCTTGGCGTTGGCCGTAGTCCTGGGCGGCGTCACGGTCGCCTTCATGATCGGCATTCCGATGGGCAGCGTCGTCGGCGATGCGTTCGGCTGGCGGCATTGCTTTAGCTTCGCGGGCCTCTTGGCCTTCACGGCCTGCGTGGCGATATCCCTGTTCCTACCGAACGCGCCCAGCGCTGACCGCGGCGGCGTCGGCGCTCTCTCGGTGATCGCGTCGCCGCGCATCCTGGTCAATCTGGCCTATACGGCGATCGCCTTCTGCGCGCTTTTCACGATGGCGACCTTCATCGGGCCGGTGGTCACGCAAGCGACCGGGTTAAGCGGCGGCGGAATCGGCGCGATGCAGGCGTTTGTCGGGTTCGGCAGCATCCTCGGCGTCGCGGCGGGCGGTTGGCTGGCGGGGCGGGCGCCCGGCAACCGCGTCATTGGCGCAATCTTCATCTGGATCGTCTGCACCCTGTCTTTGTATACGCTGTGGATGTCGGGCCTACTGGGATTGACCGGACTGACCGCGCAAATCGTTCTCGCGGCGACGATCTTCACCGGCGCGGCCGGTATGTTCGCCCTCACGCCGATCGTGCAGGCGCGCTTGATCACCGCCGCGCCGGAAGCGCGTAACGTGGCGATGGCCATGAACGGCTCGATGCTGTTCCTAGGGCAAGGCTTGGGGGCCGCCTTTGGCGGGTTGGTCGTCTCCACCATCGGCTTGACTTATGTCGGGCTCGCCGGCGGCTTGCTCGCAGGGATCGGGGTGGCGCTGGCCTTCTTCGCGGCGGGTTCGCGGTCGCTCAGGCTACAGGGCTAGGGGGCTTGGCTACTGCTTCAAATCAGTGGCGGTCTCGAGCATTTCCTCGACCGTCGTCAGCGTCCGCGCCGCCGAGCTATAGGCCCGCTGGGTCTGGATGATCTTGGTGACCTCGGTCGCCAGATCGGTCGTTGAGTTCTCGATCGCGTTCGGGATGAAGACCGCTCGACCCGACACATCCGCTTCGACAAGCTGCAGCGGGCCGTTCAGGGAGCTCAATTGAAACTGTGTGGAATCGACCGGTAGCAGCAGGTTGGGATTGACCACGTCGCCGACCGCCAGCTTTGCGATCGGTTGGTTCTGGCCATTGGTGAAATTGCCGATGATCTCACCGTTCGGCCGGAAGGTGATGTCGGCCAGCGTTCCTTCGGTGAAGCCGTTCGAACTGGTCTCAAGCAAAACCGAGGCGGGCGCGAAGCTGCGCATGTCCGCCAGGTCGACGGCGACCGAGGTCGACGCCGCCGGATTGGCGAACGTGACCGAGAAGCTTTGCGACGTCGGCGTCACGATTTCCCCGTTGGCGTCGAACTGAACGGTCACCGGCGCAACGGGGTCGGTGACGGTCGCGTCAACGCCCGAGAAATCCAAGGTCCATTCATTGAACGTTGCGGCCTTGGTGAAGGTGGCCGTGACAGTGCGCGCATCGCGGACGCCGTCCGCGTCGCCGGTTCCGTCGAAGACGGTGAGACCGACGCCAAAAGTCTCGCCAACGGCCGAGTCGGGGTTCAGATTGGCGGCGATGCTGGCCGTCGTGGTGGCGGCGGCGTCGAACACAGCCGCGCCTTCATCGATCCGAATGGGCCGCAGACTGTCGACCGTATCCCCGACCAGGAAGCTCTCGGTGGCCGGGTCGTAAGGCCAACCCTGAACGAAACTGCCGACGCCGCTGGCCAGATAAACCTCTTCGCCGTCGGCGCCTTGAACCACCCGTTCCTGCAGCGTCCCAGCGTCGGTGAGCAACAGATCGGACGTATCGTTCAATTGGGGCGTCACGACGTAAAACCCGCGCCCGTTCAGTGCGACGTCGAAATCGTTGCGGGAGGTTTGGAAGACTCCCTCCGCGACATTGTTGTAACGGGGCTGGGCGCTGACGCCGTTGAAGGAGGGGAAGATATTGCCGCGCAGCCGCTCCGCATCGACCAGCAGGTCGCTGAAATAGGTCGTTTGCGCCTTGTGCCCCGGCGTTGTCGCATTGGCGATATTGTCCGCGATCGCGCCGAACGCCTGGCCTTCGGCCTGCAGCGCGTTGATGCTGGAGATGTAGTTATAGATGTTCGACACGCGGCGCGCTCCATTTGGGCGGATTTGCTCGCGAACAAGAAAGCAAGTTTGGCGCCAATGTGGCGGGGCCCGGCGCTGGGCGAGGGACGCTCGGCCCTTGCGCAGGCGCCTCAAATTCCTTACCACACGGCGATCATGGTTCCGTCGGGGTGTGGCGCAGTCTGGTAGCGCATCTGCTTTGGGAGCAGAGGGTCGTTGGTTCGAATCCAGCCGCCCCGACCAATTTTTTCAATAGGTTAGCGGTCTTCGCCGATCCCGTGGGCCGATTATTCTTTACAATCGGGTCTTTCCAAGCGTCGATTGCGGCGTCGGCCAACCCGATCTGATTCACCTCTTCAGCGCACTTTTGCACTGGCTCGAAGGTGTTTCCGGTGACCGCGACGGTCTGTGCGATCGACCAATTCTATTCACCCAAAAATATCGATTTTACTTACAAACCTCGCTTTACGAACTATCTCTGTAGCAGAGGAGCTTTCATATGGATTCACATCGGTCGTTGACGTCCCGGGCCTACCATCAGATCCGCGAGATGGTGCTTTCTGGTGAGATTCAGCCGGGGTCGCGCATCCAAATCGATCAATTGCGCAAATCGCTCGACATGGGCGCGAGCCCGGTGCGCGAGGCATTGAGCACTCTATCATCTGAGCAACTGGTCGTGCGTAGTGAGCAGCGCGGGTTCTGGGCGCCGGATGTGAGCGTTGAGGATTTCAAAAACCTTCTCGATACGAGGTTGCGGGTGGAGGCCATCGCCATAAGCGATGCGGTTGAGCATGGCGACCCGGCTTGGGAAGAACGGATTGTGATGCTGCAATACCGGTTGAATTCACTGGATCGGACCGAAAAAGCGATCGAGTGGGAGGCGGCGCATCGCGACTTCCATCACGCCTTGATCGCCGCCTGCCCGTCGCACTATCTCGTGGACTTTTGCATGCAGCTTTATGATCTTGCCGTGCGATACCGGAATATCGCGCGTCCGGCGGCCTATCCCAAACGGAAGATCTCTAATGAACATCAGGGCATCGCCGAGGCCGCCCTGGCGCGAGACGGCGATCGCGCCGCGCGTCTTCTCGTCGAGCATTATCGGAAGACGGGTGAGTTTCTGTTCGATTGTTTGTCAGAGCAGGACGGGGCGATAAAAGAAGCTGTATAGCAGACCGCCCGCCTTGGCGTGGCGGGCGGTTGCAGAGACGCTTCAGCAGGACCGGACAGTTGTTTCCTAACGTTTATGCAGTGGCCGGGGCCTTCGATTCGGCGCCATGAAGCATGGCGACAAAGAGACACAGCAACGTCCAGAAGATCAAATACTCGACGCCGCCAAAGTTCCAGAGCCAGACGCCGTCGCCGCCGACTTTAATGACAGACGCCGCTGCGACGCCGAGAATCACAGCGCCAACCAACGCGGCTTGACGAACAAAGAACCCCAATATCAGGCATATTGCGACCGCAAGTTCAGCGACGCCGACAAAACTCATCGTCACCCAGGGAACGGGATAGCCCGCTGCTTCGAAGAAATTGACCGGGCCATGCGGCGGTAGAGCCTTGCCCAAGATATGTGGGATAAAGAACGCGCCCGCCATGATCCGAAGTCCGGCCGTGGCGATTGGTGTTTGGGAAATGTTCAGCATGGTAGGGTCTCCTCCAAAAGGTGTGTTCTGGGATGCGGTCAGGCGAGCGGCAGTACGAAATCGAAATCGACTTTACTGAATTGATCATGCAATGCTTCGCGAGCGGTGATGTCGGGCGCCAGGGCTTCGCGGTCGCCGATACGGTATTCCATCACGAGATCGCTGCGCACGCCAAAGACGGCGTCCTCATCGAGATAGGGATCGTCGTTTGGAAAGACCTCCGTCACGAGCGTCCGGTAGCCCTCCGCCGCAACGATGAAGTGCAGATGGGAGGGGCGCCAGGCGTGGCGGCCGGTTGCGTTCAAGAGATCGCCGACAGGGCCATCCGTAGGAACAAGATAGGGCGCCGGGCGAATGGTCGAGAGCGCATAGCGCCCATCCGGACCGGTCTTCATTGAAATGCGTAGGTTATATTCGGCTTGATCCGGATCGAGGTTGGAATAGAGCCCGTTATCCGCCGTCTGCCAGACTTCGATCGCGGCGCCTTCAATGGGCTCGCCGTCGCCGTTCAGCACTCTGCCTTCGACAACCACTTGCGCGCCTGCGTTCTCGCCGATCATATCGCCGCCCACAGGCAATTCGGGCGCGCCGAGGATATGGAACGGGCCCAAGACGGAGGAACTTGTACAGCCAGTCGGCGAATTGATCATGTCAACAAGTGAGGATAGGCCCAGTACATCGGAAAAGAGCACGAATTCATTGCGTTCCGAATCCGAGATTTCGCCGGCGCGGGTGAGCAGTTCCAAGCCTTTGCGCCATTCCGCATGGGTCAGCTGCACCTCTTTTGCGAAGGCGTGCAGATGCGCGACAAGCGCGGTGAGCACCTGTTGCAAGCGGGGGTCCGTGTCGGGACCTGACAAGCTCAGAAGCGTATCGGTCAGGGTGTCGGGAGAAACGTTGCGCATAAGGATACCTCCGCCAATTGGTCGCTAGGGCAGCAGAGCCGTGGATAGGATGGGAAACTCGATCAGGATCACGAGGACGAGCAGCATGACCGCGGCAAACGGCAGCGCGCCCATGAAGACGTCCTTGAGCGAGACATTGGGATCGTTGATCGTGCTTTTTATGACGAAGCACGAGATGCCTAAAGGCGGCGTCAACAGACCGATCTCGGCGCCGATCACCACGATGATGCCGAACCAGACAAGGCTGACGCCCAGCGGCTCGACGATGGGCAAGAAAAGCGGCACGACGATGAGTATAATCGACGCCGTATCGAGCAGCGTGCCGAGAAAGAGCATCAGCACAACCAGCATCACCATCACCGCGGCAAAGCCGAGCTGGTACGTGTCGAGGAAATCAGCCAAAGCATTCGGTATGCCGGCGATCCCCAACATCCGGCTATAGATCGAGGCCGCCGTGATCAGGAATAGGATCGCCGCTGTGATATGGCCGGTCTCCAACAGGGCCGTCCAAAATCCCCTGAGATCGATCCTGCGGCGAAAGAGTGCGAGCGCGAGACCGAGCGCGGCGCCGGCGGCCCCAGCTTCGACCGGCGTTAGCCAGCCTGTATAGATCCCGCCAAGAACGAGCAGGACAAGACTTGCGAGCGGGAGACAGAGCAGCAGCATCTCTGCCCCAGAAAGCAGCGTCTCACTGTCTCGCTGGCCGGCGCCCGTACGAACGACGTAGGCTGGGCGCGCCTTCGACATGCCCCAGATTGTGGCGATGTAGGCCACGGCGAGCATCAAGCCCGGGATGAGACCGGCCAGGAACATATGGCCCACCGATTGTTCCGCGACGATGGCGTAGATAATCAGCATCGCGGAGGGCGGGATAATCATGCCCAGTACGGAAGATCCCGCCACAACGCCAACGGCGAAACGCTTGTTATAGTTGAGTTTCATCATCTCGGGCACCGCGACCTTGGTGAAGACCGAGGCCGAGGCGATTGAACTGCCGGTCACGGCGGCGAAAAGCGCATTGGCCCCCACCGTCGCCATGCCTACGCCGCCTAAGATACGATGAAACAGCGTGTTCATCACCCGGTAGACATCTTCGCCCAGCCCCGCGCGGGCGACGATCAATCCCATGAATGTAAAGAGCGGAATGGTGGCGAAGGAGTATTCAGTGACCGAGTCGCTTACCGCGATTTTCAGCAGCGCCAGCGGCAGTTCGAAACTGCCGCGCAGAACCCAGATCGTCACAAAGGAGACAAGACCGAGCGCGATGGGGATATAGACGCCTAGATAGATCATCGCGACCATGGCGACGACCGAGATAAGGCCGATCTCAAAGGGCGTCATGTGCCGGACTCCTCTAGATGAAGGAGTTCCGGCCGGCGCTTTCCGGATATCGCTTTGGTGGCGAATATCAGGGCGCAAAGTGTCGCGGAAAAGAAGATCACCAGATGGATCGGCCAATAGGGCGCTGTGAAGATCCCCGGTGTTCCGAAATAGGCGCCGTCGGACCACGAACGCAGGAACTCCGGCCAAATCGCCCAGGCGATAAGGCCCATCAATATCGACGATGCGCTGTCGATAATCCGCGCAAAGATCCGTGCTATTCCAGGACGACGATCCGCCATGATCGCCAGGAATCCGTCCGACCGCGTCAGGCGGTTGATCCGCACGACGTCGGGGAGTTGGAGGTAAACGATCATCACCATCAGGAATTGGACCATCTCATAGGCGCCGCGAAAGGGGGCGTTTAGGAGGTTTCTGGACAAGACGTCAGCGTTGATCAGCAGCACAAGACCAAGCACAACCAGTGTTCCCGCTGCGTTCGCCAGTTGCGCCAGCCCAACCATCGCGCGCGCGCTCTGGCCGGCGAACCGCCGGAGGCGGGGGCCCACACGGGGCCCCGCTTCGGTCGTCGGATCAAACATCTGGGATTACGCTGTGACGGCCCAGTTGCGCGCTGGGGTCTCGCCGTCCGCGACAAGCTTGGCGATGTAGGCCTTCAACATATCCGTGCCGTTCTTGCCGTCGGCATCGAGACCGGCCGCCCATTCCTGAGCGATGTTGGGCATGTTGTTCGCCCAGGTAGACCGTTCCGCCGCGGATAGGTCGTTGATCGTTCCGCCAGCCGCGACATAGGCGGATTCCGCAGCGCTCGCCCTGGTCATGGCGACCTCCGCGAGGCGATCGCGGTAAAGCACGCCTACCTCACGCAGAATGACTTGTTCCGCAGGGTCAAGGCTGTTCCAAAACACTTTGCTCACGGTCAGCGTCTTGGTGTTCACCGCCCCAAAATCGGCGCGCAGCATATAGGGCGCGACCTCGGCGATGGCGAAAGTGCCCGCTGCTTCAGGCCAAAGCATTGCGGCGTCAGTGACGCCGGTCTGGATCATGTTGTAGAAGTCCGTCAGGCCCCCGCGTACGCCCACGGCGCCGTTTAATCCTTCGAGATAGCGCAGGTTGTATCCCGCGCCGGCGACCCGCATATTTTCCAGATCGGCAAGGCTTTCGACCGGACGGTTGGCGAATAACTGGTAGCTGTCAAGCGCCACGCCGGTGGCCAGGTAGACCTGGTCCTGGGCTTCAAATTCCTGCTGCATGGCGTCGAACTCGACGGCGATTTCGTCCACCGAGCGGGCCACGAGCCGGGCGTCAGCCGAAATAAAGGGCGTCACCGCCGATATCGCCTGGCTCGGCAGGGTGGAGGAATGGAAGATCGTGGTCACCACGCCGATGTCGCCTAGGCCGAGACGAATGCCTTCGAGCACTCCGCGCGGCTTGACGATGGCCCCGCCGTAGGATTCTTGGAAATTCATTTCTGCCAGGCCGGCTTCCGCAAGACGGCGGTTGACCTCTGGCAAAAAGAAGTTTGAGAGTTCCTGCACCCACATGGCGCGCGCCGGATAGCCGTCTATCACGGTCACGCGTCTGCCGGCGGCCACGGCCGGCATGCCAAGCGTCGCGACTCCTGCCGCAGCGGCGCCGCCGGCAAGCACGTTGCGTCGGTTCAATCGAATGGTCATTTTTAGGTCCTCCCCAATTAGTCGTTTGTCGGCCGATCTGGCCCATAGTCTGTTTCGCGTCTGCAGGCGGCGAAATTCGATGACTTACAAAATCTCGCACGCCTCCTCGAATCTCAGACGCGGCAATTTCGGAAAAATCGAGGTCTCGTCCGCGTAGCCGAGATTCAACAGGAAATTCGACTTCAGATTGTTGTCACTGAAGAATTCTTCGTCGATCTGGGCGTTGTCGAACCCAGAGATCGGGCCGCAATCAAGTCCAAGCGCCCGAGCGGCCAGCATCATGTATGCCCCCTGTAAGGTGCCATTGCGCATCGCCGTTTCGGCGATGTGAGCATCCTTGCCCCGGAAGAGCGGTTTGCGATCCTCGTGCGGGAAGAGCGTGTCGAGCTGATCCCAAAACATCAGGTCGTATGCGACGATTACGGTTACCGGCGCGCCAAGCACCTTGGCGACATTGGCTGGCTTCAGGGCGGGAACAAGCCGCGCCTTGCTCGCTTTCGAGGCCACGAACAGAAACCGTGCGGGCGAACAATTCATGCTTGTCGCCCCTTGCTTGACAATGTCGTAAAGCCGGCGGAGTTGATTCTTGCTGACCGGACGATCTTGCCATGCGTAGTGCGAGCGGGCCCGCGTGAAGACAAGTTCAAGCCCGGCCTCGTCAAGCTCAGAGATCGTCTCGCGCAGGGCGCGGATGTCGTCCTGAGCGGCCAGCCTTGGATCGGCGCCGATATGAGCGGCTACGTTCATTCCGCAGCCTCGACACGCGCGCCAAGGCCGGCCTCTGCGACCACGGGGTTCCGGCAGATACCGATGCCTTCGATTTCGACCTCGACCACATCGCCTTCTTTCATCCAGACTTGTGGCTTGCGGGCATGGCCGACGCCCGGCGGGGTGCCGAACGCGATCATGTCTCCCGGCTCAAGGGTCATGATTTCCGACACGATCGCGATGGTGCGCGCGACGGGGAAGATCATATCCGAGGTATTGCTGCTTTGTAGGATGCGTCCGTTCAGACGTGTCTGTATGCTTAGCCCAATAGCGCCGTCCGGCAATTCGTCCGGGGTGACCACGATGGGCCCAAGCGCGCCTGTTCCGTCGAAGTTTTTACCCGCCGTCCATTGATGAGTTTTTCGCTGATACGCACGGACCGAGCCATCATTGAACGTCGTATAGCCAAAGATATGATCAAGGGCTGTGGCCTCAGGAATATGGCGACCGCCCTTGCCGATAACGACCATTAACTCGGTTTCGTAGTCGAACGTGTGGGAGGCGGCGGGAAGGACCATCGGGGCCTCCGCCGGGATCATCGAAGTGGCGGCCCGCATAAACATCGCCGGATAATCCGGCACGTCATAGCCGCCCTCGCGGGCGTGTTCCGCATAGTTCAGTCCCAGACAGACAATCTTGCCTGGCCGCGCCACGGGAAGAGCGGGCGTGATTTCAGCCAAGGAGAATTCAGCTTCGTCAACCGGCTTCGGGAGCGTTTCGCCCGCGGCGAACGCGACGATCAGATCAGAGAGATCCCCAGCCTGCTGCGACAGCAAGGTCGCAACATCGCCCTCGACGGAAAAAACCGACGGTGTGGTTTGTCCAGCAAGCGTACCAGTCAGCAACTTCATGGATCGTTCCTTCTCGCGAATTTCCGGAAGTCTCGCCGAGAAAAAGCGAGTTGTCAATATAAAAACGATTTTTTATAGTACCTACGAAATTATGAGGCTTTACCGATGATGGACAGATCCTTTTCGACGCTCCTGCATTCGATTGTCAGTCGCAAAGCCAGCGCGAAACTCTGGCGGCATTCTCTCGAGATTGAGGATAAAGACCCGATCAACCTCAGCCGGGATCTCTTGACCGCTCGCGGTGAAGCGTCCGGCGTCGCGATCGCCGACAGGTTGGTGACCCGGATAGAAGGGCTGGATGAGACGGGTCTTCAGAATTACTTCCGTGCGCTCCGCGATGAGTTCGAGATGGATATCGACCGCGTGATTGCGGCCGCTGAACGTGTGAAGTCAGGAGAGAGTGCGGCGATGGCCGCACTCAAAGACTCGGTGGAGCCGCCCCGGCAGGAGCTTTTCCGGCGGATCAACGCCGCGCCAAGGGGAACGGCGCGTCTTGTCAAAATGCGTCGAAACCTGCTGCGTCTTTTACGCGCAGACAAGAGCCTGTCACCGATCGATTCCGACCTCCGACATCTCTTGCGCAGCTGGTTTAACCGAGGGTTCTTGGTTCCGGAACGGATCGACTGGAATAGCTCGGCGACAATCTTGGAAAAGATCATCGCCTACGAGGCGGTGCACGCCATTGATACATGGGACGCACTGCGTGAAAGGTTGGCGCCGCCTGACCGGCGATGCTTCGCTTTCTTCCATCCGGCCATGCCCGACGAGCCGCTGATCTTTGTCGAGGTGGCGCTCACACGAGGCTTAGCGACGTCGATACAGTCTGTTCTTCAGACGCCGCGCGATGCCTTGAAGGCGGAAGACGCCGACACTGCTATCTTCTATTCTATTTCGAACTGCCAAGCCGGACTGGCCGGCGTCTCCTTCGGCGCATTCCTGATTAAACAAGTGGCTTCGGATCTGAAGGCGGAGCTTCCGAACCTACGGACATTTGCGACGCTTTCCCCTGTTCCGGGCTTCTCCAAATGGGTGGCCGAGCGCGGTATCGCACAGGAAGCCTTGACATTCGACAGCGAGCAAATGCGGGCCGCCGCGGCGACCTATTTGGCCAGAGCCAAGGGTCGCGGCGGTCGGCCGCGCGACCCGGTTGCAAGGTTCCACCTCGGCAATGGCGCGGCGCTTCACCAGATCAATGTCGACGCCGACCTGTCGGCCAAAGGTGTCGCACAGAGCCACGGCGTCATGGTCAACTATCTCTACGAACTCGACCTCGTTGAGTCTCGACATGAGGCCTTCGTTGAAAAGGGCGAATTGGCGCTTTCGAAACCCATTGAGACAGCCCTTGAGCGCTGCCGCTCAGACCATGAACACAACCGATTTAAGGAGGCGTAGATGTCGTCAAACCTCATACGTCATGGGTGTTCCCACTTTCTACACGCGTATGTTGGCCGACGCGCGCTTTGTCGGATCGACTGGCGCGCTACAAGATTCCCCGCAGGGTTCGATTTTGCTTGAACTGCCGCGAAATGCGATGGGCAATTTGCAGAAAGCTGAACTACGCCGCGCCGCGCAGGCGGCCGGTTAAGTTCTGGTCGAGGAGGACAGGAGATGAGCGAACCCATGGCTTGGGATGAGTATGGCGCCCGATGTCGCGCCGCCGGGAATCTTGCGATGGAGGTCTTTGCGTGCCTCACGACGCCGATTCGGCCCGGCCCCCCACCGCCGGACACGCTTGCGGCGCACAAATCTTACCTGGCGGATTTGGAGATCAAGGGCGAACTATTCCTTGCGGGGCCTCTTTCGAGTGAAGACGGCGCCTCTATGAGTGGCGCCGGACTCATCATCTTCGCCGCTACATCTCTTGCCGCTGCGCGCGCTTTGGCCGAGGGCGACCCAATGCACCAGCAAGGATTCCGCAGATTCACACTTCAGGCCTGGCGGCTGAATGAAGGCAGCCCATTGCCGGGCCTGCGTCTGTCCAACCGCGGCTTTGATATAGCACACGGCTGACTTTTTTTTTAACCTGTAGGCTTTATAGACGCGTATGGCCGCGATTTGGACGGCGTCCCGCCATGGCGCCGTGTCTACAGTTCCCCTGACTGTCATGAGCCGGTATTCGCGGCCGATGCTAGCCCGCGCGCCTGTGTAGTGGTGAGGGTTTTCCTTTTCGAGGTAACGCCGCCATCATTGATAATTGGCCATGTGCGGCTTCTGCGGACTCAAGCGCGCCTTCGAGAAATCCGCCCTCGTCCGTATGCGACGAGATTAATTCCACACTGTCTTCGAATGCGTTCCTATCCGCCTGTGCGCCGAGAATGCGGTAGCACGGGAGAAACGGAAGACAGTGTTTGCGCGGACAACACTGTAGTCGATGGGATTGTGCAATCTGCGATCGGCGCAACCCTTCTGACAATCCCGTGAGAGAACTTTGAGATGAATGCGCCGCTGTGGCGTGTGTTGTTGCTTTTACCCTCACGCGATTTTCGGCGTATATGGTCAAACCAGAGAATGCTCTGTCGGTCATCTGAGATTTCTTGTCGCTTCGGCGCTTGGACCATATGCGCGCTGTTCAACGCGTGTCCCAGGTCACCGCGTCAAATTTTTCGCGAAGCTCGCGATCCCAAGGCGGGTCCATGGTCAAGGCGTCGGCAACGTGGTCGATGATTGCGCGGACTCGGGGTGAAAGGGCCTCGGCTCTCGGATAGACAGCGAATGCTGCGTCCTCCGACCAGGTATGATCGGCAAAGACCGGCGACAGCCGCCCGTCTAGAAGATATGAAGCGGTGATGAAGGTCGGCTCAATGATCACACCGAGTCCGGCCACTGCCTGTTTGCAAAGCATGTCGCCATTGCTGGCCCAGAGGCGGGCGTTCGGCGTGATTGTTCCGCGACTGCCGTCCGGTCGGCGAAAGCGCCACCGCGCGCGCCCGGCCCTCGAACGGTATGTGAGCGCAGGAAAGCCCGCCAGGTCTTCCGGCCGCTCGGGATGCCCCAAAGTCTGCAATAACGCCGGGCTTGCGCAGGGGACATGCCGAATGCGAGTCAGCCGCCTTGCGATGAGGGAGGAGTCCTCGAGCGAACCGATTCGTATCGCAAGATCGAAACCCTCTTCGAAAAGATCGACGCGTCGGTCGCTTAGGTCGAGATCGATTCTGATCTCTGGGTGTAGCTGCAGGAAACCGGAAATCAATTCTGACATATGATGGACCGCGAAACTGGCTGGGGCGGTCATGCGAATACGCCCTGTGAGTTGCTCGGCGCAATCCGTCATCAGCGCTTCCGCCGCATTAAGATCGTCAAGTATCCGCCGACATCGCTGGTAGAAGGCATGGCCCTCTTCGGTGAGCCTTTGAGTCCGCGTCGTGCGCTGCAGGAGTGTCGTGCAGAGGCGGGCTTCGAGATCCTTCAGCCGACGGCTAACCGCGGACAAGGCAAGGCCCGAACGCCGCGAAGCCCCGCTTAGCGAGCCCGCTTCGACGATATCAACGAAGCTGACGATTTCATCCAGACGAGACAATTATTCTCCTACTAAGAAATAAGATTACGTCATTATCCTAATTATTCTCTCACGGGAAAGATGCCAAGTTCCTTGCTGTCATGCACAAACAATTACTGGAGAGACAGATGCAACGACTTGATGGAATTCGCGCGGTGATCACTGGCGGCACGACAGGCATTGGCTATGCTGCGGCGCACCGGCTTATTGAGGAAGGCGCGCGCGTGATCTTGACGGGTCAAAATCAGGGCCGGATCGACGACGCGACGGCGCGACTTGGCGAGCGCGCTCAGGGCTTTTTGGCCCAAGCCGAGAGCCCGGAGGATGCGAGTGCGCTCGCTGATTTCGTGAAGACGGCTTTTGGCGGCCTTGACGTGCTCTTTGCGAATGCCGGCGTAGCGTGGCCCACGCCGTTCGACGCCGTGGATCTCGAGTCCCTGCAGCGTCAGATGGCGATCAACTTCGCCGGCCCTCTGTTCGCAGTACAGAAACTTGCGCCTCTGATGGGCGAGGGTGCTTCTGTGATTTTCAACACCTCAAACCTGAACGAGTTGGGCATGCCGGGCATGGCCGTCTACTCCGCCTCGAAGGCGGCGCTGCGGTCGCTCGCACGGACCCTGCAAACGGAACTCGAGCCTAAGGGTATCCGCGTCAACACTGTTGCGCCAGGGCCGGTCGAGACGCCGATCTATGGAAAACTCGATATGCCCGAAGAGCAATTGGACGCCATGGCCCAGCAGATTCTCGCCAAAGTGCCGGCGGGCCGCTTTGGCAAGCCCGAGGAAATCGCGGGCGCTGTCGCGTTTCTCGCTTCGCCCGACTCCAGCTTTATGCGTGGGGCGGAAGTGACTGTCGATGGCGGCTGGTCCTCGTTGTGAACATGCCGGAAGGAGAGCGAACATGACCTCGCTGCGAATGGACAGCGCGGTCAGGATCGACGGGTCTCGGAACCGAGGCCCGATCGATCGCCTGTGGGGTCATCGCGACGGCGAGACCGTCAGGCGCAGTCGGCCGCGGAAGCCGGGCTTTGGCTTCGGATTAGTGTCGGTCTTGAAACCGACGGGCAATTGGTACAGCAACCGACCACCGTCGAGGTCCGCGGGCTGTAGGGGGGCGTCGGCCATTTCGGCGCCGTGGACGGAGCGCACGCCGTAGGACAGACTGACGTCCCCTGGTTCGGTCGGCACCCGGAAGGTCACCAGGTCCTGGAACACGTAGTCCCCTTCGAAATAGTCGTCGAACCAGAAACGCCGATCGACCTCATAGAGCGGCGTTTGCACGCCAAGGCTGATGGTAAAGGCGAGCGCCGTATCCTTCGAGCGCAGCGTCTTCGCGTCTTTGAGGAGATGGCCGCTGAACAAGTAGATCGGTTTTTGATCATGCGCCAGCTGTTCATAGGTCCGCCGAATGGCCGACTCTTGGGCGACGCGCCGTTCGTTCAGGACAACGCCGAGCCCGCGAACCGCCGCCACGGCTTCGATATTGTAGGCCGCCTTTACGCGTTCGCGTTTCTCGCGGTTCTCATCTTCGTTGTTGTCGCCATCTTCGATGCCAACGGCTCTTTCGATCGCCGCTGGCAGTATGATTTCATCCACGATTAACTCCACCCTAACCCGCAGATCTCCAAACAGGAAGCGCTTGAGATTTTGGTAGCCCTCCTCGGAGTTCACGACGCCGTAATGTCCGCTATGACTGCGATTCGCGAAGGCGCGCGGCGCGTCTCGGACGCTTGCGTTCTTGATCATGACCAGCCCGTCGCTCATCGCGCCGGTTCCTTTCTTCGCCAGCCCAAAAAACGCGCTATAGTCCCGGTAATTCGTGCCGACGAAACAGAAAAAGCGTTCCGGCTGAAAAGCCCCGTCAAGGGAATTGACCGGAACAGCACGATCACTGATCGCGAGATACTCGCGCATCACCTTGCGATTGAAGTTGCGCGCGTGAAACAGGCTTAGCGATCCCAGGTCTGGGACATTTTTTCCCGCCATTTCAATACCGTTGTGAGGGGTCGCATAGGTGAAGACCTTATCGACCAGCGGTTCCACTGCGGTTGGCGCAAGCTCGAGTTCGTCATTCGTCTTATCGACGACATCGCTTTCGCTACTGGACAAATTGTCGCCAAACAACGCGCGCGCGCCGTGACGGCAGATATTCTGGAGGTAGCAGCGACAGACAAGACCGCCCATGGAATGCGCGACGAGATGCACTTTGAAGGCGGCTCTGGCCGCATCGTCGCCGCGGGGGCATACGGTGTCGCGAACCCTTAAAATGAACCTTCGCAGATCAAGTGCGAACTGCGGAATCGTCCGGCGCTCGCCGTCGCCGAGATCCTCTGATACGGGTTCATAGTAGCGGAAGACCCAAACGCTCTTTGCGGAAATCTGTTCGCCTTCTCGAGGGAAACCGCCATTGCGATAGGCGTCTTCATACTTCTCGTCCTTGATCAGACGGATCAGCGGGGACTCGAAGATGAAGGGCGTGATCTCTCCGTTATAATCCTGCCGAATCTTGGTGGAACCAAGATTGAAACCCATGTAAGGCGTGGCGACTGTATCCTCGATCTCACCCATGGTGGCCGCGTAGCCGCGGACGTAGATAATTGGATAATAGGGGGCTTCAATAGCCATTTTCGTCTCCTTCTCGCCCCGCCACGCCTCTGATCGGCGCGATTGGCCCGCGCTTTCCTGGTCAACTCCAAGTGGCCGCGAATTTCAGAGGCGGCGGTTGCGAATTCTGCGTCTTCTTGGGAAGCGCGCTTTTCGAGATGGACAAGCCTTTTTTCCAGAGAAGCGATCCTGGTATCGACCTGTCTGCCCTTTGAGTAGCGTTTGTCAGAGTGAAATAGTTCAAAATAGCACCGGCGTATCCATCGGAATGCGCTTCGGATGGCCTGATCGACCCGACCCGGGACGCCCGGATTATTTGCTGAGTTTTGTGCGCGCGTCATTCCGATCTCGTTTCCCGACTCGATAGCCGGCTTGGAAAATTGACCGCTCTACCGGTTTCGTTTGGAAGGCTGTTTCGTTAGGAAACGGTGTCCCGACCCAGACTACCCCGTCGGCGGTCATTCTGCGGAACCGCGACACCTTCTGCTCCAATGGTCCCGCAAAACGCGTTCTTGCACACTATTAAACTGTTTTTCCGATTTCTTGGCAAATGAGTTTCGACGGTATGTGGAGACCGATGTCACTTTTGGGATTCGACCCTGCGCTTGTGGTTAATCGGGTTGATCGCTATCCCACGACGACGAACCGACACTATGCGGTTTTTGGGCGTTCGGACTGGCGTGAGCCAGGGGCGTCTTTGACGTCGCCTGAGCCGCCGGAATCCGTTATGACGGCGTTATGACCGATAGCTCCGAGTCGCGTGACACGCTGCTTCAAGCCAATATGGATTTGTTTGCGCGTCTGTTGTCGCCTCAGGTCCATTCTCAAATTGCGACCGCATCGGATCGTGACCGGTTGAGCGGCAGTCTTGCGGGCGGTGATCTCAACCTCTTACGGGACGGCAAGGCCTTGCGCCATCCCAACGCGGTCGTCGTCGCCGCAAAGGCTGTCGAGGTCTGGCGGCGCGATCCGGTGCGGCTCTATGCGCCCGCCCCGCAGACCGGTCCGCCGCATGACGCATGGGCCCATGGCCGCGCAACCCTGACGATGCGGGCGGCCCTGCAAGACGCCGATCTGGCCGCCACGCCAGACGAAGCCGCCGGGCACCTCATCCTGTTGGGCGTCGGCTTGGGGCTCGAAGCGTTGATGCTAGGCCAGCAGGTACGGGCGCGCAGTCTGATCGTTATCGAGCCGGATCTAGGTCTGCTGCGCGCCTCCGCCCACGTGGTCGATTGGACGGCTTTGGCGCAGCTGGCGGCGGCGCGCGGCGGCGCCGTTCACTTGATTGTCGGCCAAACGCCCCAAGCGGCGGCGGCCGAGTGCGTGCACGCCTTGCGCGACCAAAACTATCCGCGTTTCGACGGCGCCTACTATTTCGAGAACACAACGGCTGACTATGCCGAGGCGTTTCGTGAGGCGTTCGCCAGCGGGATCGTCGCGCACGCCTATTCGATGGCGTGCGTCGAAGACGAACGCCGAATGCTCGCCAACGCCGCCGCTAATCTGAAACGTTACGCCCACAAGGCGTTTCCGACGGGCGTCGCCGCGGCCCAGCCTGTGCCGGCCTTGGTGGTCGGCAGCGGCCCATCGCTCGACGCGGCCCTGCCGAAGATTCGGGAAACGGCGACGCGCTCCGTGATCTTCTCCGGCGGCACCGGCGTCGGCGCGCTCTTGGCGCATGGCGTGACCCCCGATTTCCATTGCGAGTTCGAGAACACGCCGGAAATCGTCGACATCGTCCGCGCGTCAGATCCCGAGGATAAACTGCGCAACTGCGTCCTGATTGCGCCGACTACCATTGACCCCGATCTGGCGGCGCATTTTGGGTCGGTGATCTTCTTTCACCGCGATTCCGTTACGCCCACGCGCTTGTACGCCGAGCAGGGCGCGCCGCCCGAACTCGTCGGCCCGACAGTGACGAACACGGCGTTTCGCGCGGCGATCGCCTTCGGGTTTCCCGAGATCGTTTTCTTTGGGGTCGATCTTGGTTCCGCTCAGGGCGCTGATCATCATGCGCAAAGCTCGATCTATCTGCGCGATAACCGCGGCCGGAGCCTTGATCCCGGGAATCCGCACGATCTGAAGGTAGAGGGCAATCACACGCCCTTTGTGCGAACCAATCGCGAATTCCTGTACGCCCGGATGTTCTTCGAGAAATTGATCTCGCTCTGCGGTCAGCAGCGGATCTACAACGCGGGCGACGGCGCGATGATCGCCGGGGCTCAGCCGGTGCGGCCGCATCAATTTAATCCGCCGGCGCCGCCAAGGCCCAAGCAGCGGATCGTCGCCGACCTCTTGGCGGGTCTGGAAGCGCGCGCAGCCGGAGAGCTCGGCGGCGACGCGGCGCTGTCGGACTTCGTTTCAGCGGTCGGCGATTGGGTCGACGCCGCGACGATGCGCATTGGGGGACCGGATGGCGCGCCAGCGCCGGTCGACCGGCTGATCGATGCGCTGGCGCCGATGCTTCTGAAAGGGCAATTGGATTTGGCGCATGGCCGGGACGCGGCGGTCCGGGCTTTCCTCTCCGGCACGATCTTCGAAGCGCTCAAGGCGGCCTGGTACTATGAGCGACGCTTGCCGCACGAACGCTTGCCGGCTTTCCGCCGCGCCCGTGACGCGGCGCTGCGCAATGCGCTGGAAGAAATCAGGCCTGTGTCGGCGGCGGATCTCCTCCTTTAGGCTTACCTCGGCCCCGGGTGGGGCGCAAAGCGGCCGCACGGCACTGGACGCCGATAGCCCGGGCGCTATCTCTCAAACATTACTTGTCGCCTAATTGTGCGTATCCCCAGCCTGGCGGATCGCGGCGGACAATCATGGGAGCGATGCATGCAAACAGCGGCCCTGCTTGTCGAGATCATCACCTGGTATCTCGCAATCGGCGTCGGCGTCGCGGCGGTGTTTCTGCTCTATGGCGTTGATCGGATCGATCCGGCGGCGCGCGGCAGCTTCCTGTTTCGGGTCCTGGCGGCTCCGGGCGCGGTTGGTTTGTGGCCGCTGGTCCTCAAGCGCTGGCTAGATCGCGAGACAGGCCGGCATTGAGCGCGCCAAACCAGCCATGCAACGTCGCCACCGAAAATCCCACTACCGGATCTGGATGGTCATAAGCGTCCTCGTCGGCGTCCTGTTCGTCGCCGCCGTGTCCCTGCGCCAGGAGCGACCGATCGAGACGCAGCGGATTCAAGCGGGCGCGCTTAATCTCCCCGCGCCGCATGACGGCTGGAGGGGCGCGCGCGTATGAGCGTCAGTTACCGTCCTGTCATCTGGAACCGCAACAAGTGGGTTTATGACGGCGCGCTGATCGCTTTCGTCGTCGCCTATATCGTACTGTTCATCGAATACGCGCCCGGCCTATTGGATGTGCGGCCGAGCGAGCGGTCGATCCTGCAGATGCGCGCCTTCGGCACCTGCGCCTTCCTGATGCTGACCATGATCCTTTGCATTGGCCCGTTGGCGCGCTTGGATCGGCGGTTTCTGCCGCTCCTATACAATCGCCGGCATTTCGGGGTGATGATGTTCTGCGTGGCGCTGGGCCATGTACTGCATGTGAAGGATTGGTACTTCGCGTTCAATCCCAATATCGATCCCTATGTAGCGATGCTGGGGGCCAACACCGCCTTCGCAAGTTGGTACGGTTTTCCTTTTGAGAGCCTCGGCGTCTTGGCCTTTGTCATCCTGTTTTTCATGGCCGCTACGAGCCACGATTTTTGGTTGTAATTCCTAACGGCGCCGACCTGGAAAGCCCTGCATATGGGGGTTTATGTCGCCTATGGACTGATCGTCCTGCACGCGGCCTTCGGATTGCTCCAGACCGAAACCCACCCTTTCTACGCGATCATGATTGGCGGCTGTTTCGCGCTGGTGGCTGGCCTGCATCTGGCGGCGGGACGGCGAGAGGCACGGGCGGATCACGCGGTCGGGCCTACCGTTACCGAAGCCGGCAAGGCGTGGGTCGAGGTGGCGCGCGTCTGTGACATCGCCCTGAACCGGGCGAAGATAGCCCAGCTCGGCGGCGGCGAACGGGTGGCGGTGTTCCGCTATGAAGACAAGCTCAGCGCGATTTCGAATGTCTGCGCCCATCAGAACGGACCCTTGGGCGAAGGCCGGGTGATCGACGGCTGCATCACCTGTCCCTGGCACGGCTATCAGTATCGCATGGCGGACGGTCGTTCACCGCCGCCCTTCACAGAGAAAGTATCGAACTACAGGCTGCGTTTACGGGGCGATATGATCCTGCTCGATCCAGACGGCCTGCCGCCGGGAACGCCGGTCGATCCGGTGATCATCCCGCCCGAAATCCTGCCGGAAGGGAAGGGGGCGCGCCATGACCAGACCTGACGATGACGGGCCCTTCTTCATCGGCTATCTGAAGACGCCGCCGAAATTGGCGCTGTTCTACGCGGTGCTGGTCCCGATCGTCGCAGGAATCGCCATCGGCGCCGGGATCGGCCTCGCCGCTTCGCAACGCGATCCGGGCCAAGGCGGCTTTCAGCGCGGCTATCAAACCGTGACCGGGATCCTGGTGAACGAACCCTATCCGACGCTCTACGCTTTCCCCGATGAAGAGAACCCGGCAATGAGGGCGGTCGTGCTGACCGGACCCGGCAAGGTCGGGGCCCTGCCGCGCACCGAAAATCTCGACCGACAGGTGGTCGATGTTGGCGGCGTCTATATCGCCCGGGGCGCGCACCGGATATTGCAGGTCGGCGGACGAGTCGGGGTGCGCCCGACGCAGAAAGAGCTGAGCGAGGCCGAACGGGCGTTTAGCCTCGCCAAGACGGAATCATTGGGTCGCTACACGCTGAAAGGCGAGATCGTCGACAGCAAATGCTATCTCGGCGCGATGCGGCCGGGCGACGGCAAGGTCCACATGGCGTGCGCCAATTACTGCCTGCATGGCGGCATTGCGCCGGTTTTCGTCACCTATATGGACGATGACGCGAACGGCGAGACATTCATCTATCTGCTGGCCGGGCCCGACGGACGCGCCATCGATCCGGCCTTGTTGGACTACACATCGCTCGCCGTCTCGCTCGAAGGCGAGGTCGAGCGCCGCGGCGACCTTTATGTCTTCAAGGTCGGCGCCGACAGCGTCGAGACCCTCTGAGGGCGCGGCATGCCTCGGCTCATCATACGGCTCGGCGGGCTCGGCGTGGCGGCGGCGCTGGTTTACGGCTTCTACCAGCTGCTGGACAATTACGGGCGTCTGCTGCGCGAGTTGCGCCGGTTCGATTGGGCCAAGGCCAATCTAGATTTCGGGATCTTGCGGGATCTGGAGATCGTCATCCTAGTCGTGATCGCTATCCTGTCTCTCTGGCTGGTCGAGAAGATCGGCGGCTGGGTCGCGCCTTTTTTCGAGAAGGAATGACCTCGCTTACTGGCGCGTGATGACTTGGCGGGGCGTTCGCCCGGCGGTATTCTGCATGCCGTTGTGAAACCGATGGAGAGACCCCGAAGATGCAGGAAGTGCGCATCTATAAACCCGCCAAGACGGCCATGCAGTCCGGCCGCGCCAAGACCAAGGAATGGCTGATGGAGTTCGAGCCGTCAGACCGCGCGACGCCGGATTCCCTGATCGGTTGGGTCGGCTCATCGGACACCAACAAGCAGGTGACCCTGCATTTTCACAGCAAGGAAGACGCGGTCGCCTATGCGAAAAAGCAGGGCTACGCCTTCACCGTTCAGGAAGAGAAGACGCGTAAGATCAAGCCAAAGGCCTATGCGGACAATTTCGCCTATGGCCGGCGCGAACCCTGGACCCATTGATGCGCGTCGGCGCAGGGCTCAAGCGCGCGCCGTGCCGTCTGCGTCAAGCAGCCGTCTCGCTTCCTGGATCAGTCTTTCCGGCGCAATCGGCTTCTCCAGTACGGCGTCGGCGCCGAACAGCTTCGCCGCACGCAGATAGTTGGGCGATTGGGTGCTGTCGCCGCTGATGGCGATGATCCGCACATCGATTTTCGCCGCGCGCAGGTCGCGCACCACCTCCAGCCCATCCACTTGCGGCATGACAATGTCGGTGATCAAGAGGTCGAAAGCGCCGTCGCGGACTTCCTCGACAACCGCGTCCGGCCGCGCGCAGGGTTGCGCCTCGATACCCTGCATGCGCAGCGACGCCAGCAGCGACTCCCGAACGGCGTCATCGTCATCCAGCACCAAAACTCTCGCCATCATTTCTGTCTCCATGCCGGCCTGAACACGGGGGCCGTTGGCGCCCAGGCGGACCGGACTCCTTGAAACTCTGTTTGGCGGCATTGTAGACCCTTGTGATCGTAAGGCTATTCGCAGAATTGCGTAGTCTGAAAGTGGGACAGGCCGACGCATGACGAGGCGGCTGCGCCGCCGTTCACGCCCGTGGTCTTGGCGCAATTTTTGACGCATAATCGTCCGCACTCAGGAGGAATCGCATGACCGCAAGCCAATCCGTAGAGGAACGTAGCTACGCGCCGGGCGACGTGATCTTCGAGGCGGGCGCGCCCTGCGACACCGTCTTCATCGTCAAGGAAGGCGAGGTCTCGGTTGATATCCGCTATCGCGGCCGACTTCTCACCATCGCCTGCACACAGGGGGACGTGCTGGGCGACGCCGGTTTTGTCTTCGAACGCGCCAATGCGCCAACCAAGCCGGGTTATGGCGGCGCCGCCAAGGCGGTCACGCCGGTCACTCTGCTGCTTTTGCCGCGCGGCCGTTTGGATGACGCGCTCGCGGAAACGCCGGTGCTGATCCGCGCCTGGATCGCGTCTTTCGTCACCCGCAGCATGAAAGTGATCGACGCCTTGTCGGATTAGGCCGCGCAAAACCGCGCGCGCCGCCCGACCGAAACGCGGCCTGGAAGCCATGGAAATCAGTCCGGAAAGCCAGCTTCAAGCGCAACTCGTCACCGCCAGGGACCTGTTGCCCAGTGGGCTGTTGCGCGAGACCCACGGCGATAACAGCGTCACCTACACGATCTCGCCCAACGATGTGCGCGCGCCGCGGCAGGCGACAGATGTGCCTCAGACTTTGGTAGAGACCGCCGTTTTGGCGGAGCGCCGCGTCGAGCCTTTGGAGAGCGCGCCGCCGCGCCCGGTCGATCCGACGCTCTCCGGGGCCGCCTTGGCGGGCGCCATTGGCGCCGTGCAGACCCTGATCGATACGCCGGCGGCGGCGCAGACGACACCTGTGGCAGGGCCGGCCGACCCGACCTCTCCGGCGGCTGTGCGTCAGGCCTTGGTCGGCGTGCTTACGGATTTCTCCAACCGTGACGTCTCGGAGGCGGCAGCGCAACAGCTGCAGCGCGACGCCCAGCGGATCGTCATCAACGCTTTGCAGACATTTGAGAGTGTCGGCCGACAGCACGCCTTCGTCAGCGTGTTGCAGACGGTTCTGCAGGAACTGGATCGACATATCGGCGCCGAAGAGGCGCGCAAAGGCGGCAAGCAGGGCGGCGAACGCGGCTACCGCGAGCACAGCGCTGAAGAGAACACGCCCGGAGGCTCGGACGATGGCGCGCAGGACGGGGCGACTGAGGGGGCGGCCGAGGGGGCGACCGGGCCCGACGCCCATCCGGACGCCGCGATCGAACAGGTGTTTCGTAGCGCCTCGCAGGCCTATAACCGCCTTCAAGATGCGCCCTTCCGGGTTTGATCCTGCGCGTTCGGCTCAAGATGAGGCAGACCGATGTCCGTTGACGCGACCTTGAATTATGAAGCCGGCGCGGTGCTGTATCGCGACGGCGATGCGGCGACGCATGTCTATCTCGTGCAATCGGGGGCGGTGCAGGGCGTCATCGGCGAAAAGAGCCTGGATTTCGGCTCCGGCCAAATTCTCGGCGACGGCGGCATCATCTCCGGCCATTACAGAATGACCGTCGTCGCGGGGCCGGAAGGCTGCACGGTCCTGCGCATGCCGATCGACGATCTGACCCGGGAGTTGGCGCAATGTCCGCCCTTGGTGAAGCTGCTGGTCAGCAATCTGCTCGGGCGTCAGGAATTGACCAACAGCCTGTTGCGGCGACCCTGACAAGCGCCAATACTTGGTTGCAAGGTCCAGTGTCGCGTCAGGTTGATGGCGATCCGCCTTATTTCCCTAAGACATAGACGCCGGGTGCGTCCTTCAGCGCCGCGCCTGTAGGCCCGGCGGCTGGGTTGCGCGCCGGTATTCTTTTCTGCGCGCTGTGGCCGCGGAGCCAGCCCTCCCATTCCGGCCACCAGGACCCTTCCTGCGGCGGCGTCTGATCGACCCAGGCGTCCGGGCCGATATGGGGGCCGTCCGGTCGCTGTGTCGCGACTGCGAAATGGCGGTTCGGGTGGCCCGGCTCCGAAACGATCCCTGCATTGTGTCCGCCGCTGGTCAGCAGGAACGTCACCTCGGCGTCGGTCAGCAGGTGAAATTTATAGACCGACCGCCAGGGCGCCACATGGTCCTTCTCGGTCGCCACCACGAAGATCGGCGCGGTGATATCGGTCAGCGCGATCGGCCGCCCCTCCACGCGATAGCGGCCCTCGGCCAGGTCATTGTTCAGAAACAATTTACGCAGATATTCCGAGTGCATCTTGTAGGGCATCCGGGTCGCATCCGCGTTCCAGGCCATAAGGTCGTTCATCGGCCGCCGCTCGCCCAACAGATAGTGGTGCAGCGCCTTGGACCAGATCAGGTCGTTAGACCGCAACATCTGAAAGGCCCCGGCCATTTGATGCGCGTCGAGATAGCCTTGTTCCCACATCACATCCTCGAGGAAGGCGATTTGTTTCTCGTTGATGAAGAGCATCAGGTCGCCGGCTTCCTCGAAATCGACCTGTGTCGCCAGGAAGGTTAGCGAGCGAAAGACGGGCTTATCGGCGTCGGCCGGTCGTCGCGCGGCGGCGGCCGCCGCGATCGCTAGCAAGGTGCCGCCCAGACAATAGCCGACCCCATGCACAGGGGCGCCGGGGGCCTGTTCGGCGATGACGGAGAGCGCCGCCTCAACGCCGAGCTGCCGATAGTCCTCCAGGCCCAAGTCTCGGTCCGGCGGCAAAGGGTTCTTCCAGGAGATCATGAAAACCGTATGGCCGCGCTCGACCAGATATTTCACAAGAGAGTTCTCCGGCGAGAGGTCGAGGATATAATATTTCATGATCCAGGCCGGGACGATCAGCACCGGTTCGGCATAGACCGTGCGGGTCGTCGGCGCATATTGGATCAGCTCGATCAGATCGTTCTTGTAGACGATCTTGCCCTTTGCGGTCGCGACATGGACGCCGACCTCGAAGGCTTCGGCGCCGGCGGGGCCTTGTCCCGCAGCGGCGCGCCGCCAGTCTTCCAGAAAATTCCGAGCCCCGCGCAGCAGATTGCGGCCGTTCTCTTCGACAGTTCGTGCGGCTACGTCCGGGTTGGTCAGGATGAAGTTGGACGGCGAGACCGTGTCGAGGATCTGCCGCGCGGCGAATTCCACCGCCCGTTCATGCTGCGGCGTGACGCCGTCGACCCCGGTCGTCGCATTGTGCCACCATTGCTGCGTCAGCAGGAAGGCCTGATAAAGCGCCGCATAGGGCGGCTGGCGCCAGGCCGGCGAGCGAAACCGTTTGTCTTGGGGCAGGGGCTCGATACAGGGCTCGGCGGCGCCGCCTTGCAGCAGGCTGGACGCCAGATAGCCGTTGTAACGGATCGTTTTGCGCAACGCCTTCTCACCGAGCTGCGCGGCCTTGCCTGGCGAGAACATCAGGCCGCTGACCCAATCGAGATAGGCGGCCGACAAGGCGCGCGGCGACAGGTTCATCGTATAGCGGGCGAGGGCGGCGTGGATCGCCCGGTCCGTTACCTCATAAAGCGCGGTCGCGTCGGGCGGGTCTTCCGGCCAACGCGCCTCCGCCGCCATTGGGCGCGGGCGGGCTGGCACGGGCGCCGCGGTTGCGAGGGTGGGGATCGCTGATTTCTTCCGAGCCTTCGACATCAGACAGCCGCCGTCGCGGTTGACGCAGCCTTTTCCATACTGAGGCCCGCCTAGCGGTGCATTGATGGAGGTCAGTCCGGCGCTGCGCGGGGTTGGTTTTTGACTCCGGCCTATTCCTAACCCGTCACGCCGGCCCCCGAGCCGGCGTCCGTCGGGCGGTTCAGTAGGACCCGGATCGAGTCCGGGGCGACGCATGGGCCTTGCGTGCAACCGCCTTTGAACTGGGACCCACCTCAACCGGACCGCGTACGCTTGGTCCCGGATGGTAAACTCAAGCGGCCGCGCCTAGTCCGGCGCCGGCGCCGAGCCAGGCGTCGAGATCGGCCTTGGCCCGTTCGGTCATCGCCAGTTTGCGGTCGCGGCCCTTGATCTTCTTCTTGCCGGGTGGCGGTTCCGGCGGCGGAAACAATCCGAAGTTCACATTCATCGGTTGGAACGTTTCGGCCTCGGCCCCGACGGTGATGTGGTTTAGCAAGGCGCCCAGCGCCGTCGTATCCGGCGGCGGGGCCGCATCGAGTCCCAACCGTTCGGCCGCGGCCATGCGGCCTGCCAACAGTCCGATGGCGGCGCTTTCGACATAGCCTTCGACCCCGGTGACCTGTCCGGCGAAGCGCAGGCGGGGGTCGGCGCGCATCCGCAGCCGGCGGTCCAAGAGGCGCGGCGCATTGATGAAGGTGTTGCGGTGGATCCCGCCGAGCCGCGCGAACTCCGCTTTCTCGAGCCCGGGGATTTGGCGGAACACCTCGGCTTGGGCCCCGTATTTCAGCTTGGTCTGAAAGCCGACCATGTTCCAAAGCGTGCCGAGCGCATTGTCTTGGCGAAGTTGCACCACCGCATAAGGGCGTGAGCCGTCATGCGCATTGGTCAACCCGACCGGCTTCATTGGGCCGAAACGCAGGGTCTCGGGGCCGCGTTCGGCCATCACCTCGACCGGCAGGCAGCCTTCGAAATAGGGCGTGTCTTTCTCCCAATCCTTGAATTCGGTCTTTTCGCCGTCCAGCAGCGCGGCGATGAAACCCTCATACTGCGCCTGGGTCATCGGGCAGTTGATATAGTCCTTGCCGTCGCCCTTGTCATAGCGCGACTGGAACCAGACCGTGTCGAAATCGATGCTGTCGCGATGGATGATCGGCGCGATGGCGTCGAAGAAGGATAGTTCTTCTTCGCCGCCCAATTTCAGAATCGCCTCGGAAAGGGCGGGAGAGGTCAGCGGGCCGGTGGCGATGATCACCGAGTCCCAATCCTCCGGCGGCAGGCCGGCCACTTCTTCCCGCGCGATAGTCACCAGCGGATGGGCTTCCAACGCGACGGTGACGCCTTGGCTGAAGACGTCGCGGTCGACCGCCAGGGCGCCGCCCGCCGGCAGCCGCGCCGCGTCGCCTTGGCCCAGAATGATTGAGCCGCAACGGCGCATCTCGTGATGCAGCAAGCCGACCGCATTGTAGGCGTCATCGTCGGACCGGAAGGAATTGGAGCAGACCAGTTCCGCAAGCCCGTCGGTTTGATGCGCCTCTGTGCCGCGCACCGGCCGCATCTCATGCAGGATGACCGGAACGCCGGCCTTGGCGATCTGCCAAGCCGCTTCGGACCCGGCCATGCCGCCGCCGATCACATGAATGGGGGAGCGTATCCCGCCGGTTTCGGAAGTCGCTGTTTTCATGGTCAGCGACTTACCGATTATTCCGGCGAATGCAAGGCGTCAGGACGTCCCCACGCACTCGACGAACGCATCCGCCATCTGGTTCAGGAGCGTCGCATACATGTCGGGGCCGGGCTCGATTTCAGCGCCGAGCGGGTCAAGCAGGCCTGTGCGCACCGAAGCGCCTTCGGTCACCGTCGCGACCAATCCATCGGGGAACTGCGGCTCAGAAAAAACGCAGGACACGCTTTCCGAGCGCAAAGCTGACTGCAAATCGCGCAGGCGTTTGGCGCCCGGCGGCGCCTCCGGGTTGACCGCGATGGCCCCGGCGAAACGCACGCCGAACCGATTGTCGAAATACTGATAGGCGTCGTGGAAACTCACATAACTGCGGCCGGCGAGGGGCGCGAGACGGTCGCGCAATTCGGCGGTCAGGGCGTCGAGTTCCGCCGCGGCTTCCGAGGCGTTCCGCTCGTAGAGCGCGGCGTTCGCCGGGTCGGCCTCGGCCAGGGCGCGCGCCATCGCCGCCGCCATCACTTTGGCGTTTTCCGGATCGAGCCACACATGCGGATCGTCGCCGTCATGATGATGTCCGTGTCCATGACCGTGATCGTCGTGATGACCGCCGCTATCCGCATGCTCTTCCTTGTGCGCGGCGTCGTGCGCGTGGTCATGCTCATCCGCGTGGGCGTGCTTGTCGTCGTGCCCGTGATCGTGCTCGTCGGCGTGCGCATGCTTGGCGCCATGGTCATGCTCATCTGCGTGCGCATGCTCGTCGCCATGACCGTGTTCATCCCCATGCGCATGGGCGTCGCCGCCGCCGAGGCTCAAGTCGCGCGCTTCAAGCAGCACCAGTCCGGGCGTCTCCATGAAGGTGACGGTTTTCCCGGCGAGATCAGCGCCAGAAACGGGCTTCGCTAGAAAAGTCTCCAGGTCTTCGCCGACCCAGAACACCAAGTCAGCTTCCTGCAAGAGACGCGCTTGCGAGGGTTTCATGTTGTAAGTGTGCGGGGACGCCGCGCCTTCGATCAGAAGCGCCGGTTCGCCCGCGCCCTGCATGACCCGCGCCGCCAAGGCGTGCAGCGGTTTGATCGACGTGACAACGGCGGGCCCATCCGATTGAGCGATGGCGTGGGTCGTCGGCAGCAGGGCGGCAAAAGAGATGACGGACGCTTTCAAAAAGCGCGTGAATGAATGAGACATGATCGATCCGGGTGAAAAGCGGAGCGCGTAGCGCGGTCCGACATGGTTGAAGATTGTGTTATAACATAACGTATGGCATAGCGAGGCGCAACTGACTGGCGGTCCAACCGCCCTTTGAGTATCGGAGAGCGGCGATGGATAGCGCCGAAAACGCGCCTTCGGCGCCGATATTGCCAACGACTCTGTCAGAGTCCGCGGCGGCGCAGGTCATCGCAGGCGCCGACGGGATTGAGGAAGCGGCTACATTACTGCGCGAACCCCTTCTGTCGCTGCAGGGCGCAGGCCTGAAACAAGCGGGCCGTTGGTCGGTGCGCGGCGTCAATCTGTCCGTCGCCCCGGGCGAGATCGTCACCCTGATCGGGCCCAACGGGTCCGGCAAATCATCGACCGCGAAAATGGCGCTGGGTGTGGTGAACCCGGACGAAGGCGAGGTCTGGCGGCGACCGGGCCTGAAAGTCGGCTATGCGCCGCAGGCGGTCGCCATCGACTGGACGCTACCTTTGACCGTTGCGCGTTTCATGACGCTGACCAGCGGATTGTCGTCGCCGGAGATCGACGCCGCCTTGACGCGTGTCGGGGCCGAGAGCCTGCGCCGCGCCGAGTTGCGCACCCTATCCGGTGGCGAGTTTCAGCGCGTCCTGCTGGCCCGCGCCATCGCCCGAAAACCCGATCTGTTGGTCCTGGACGAACCGGTCCAGGGCGTCGATTTTCATGGTCAGAACGCGCTCTACACTCTGATACGCCGGATCCGAGATGAGTTGGGCTGCGGCGTCTTGATGATCTCGCACGATCTGCATGTGGTGATGGCGGCGACCGACAAGGTCCTCTGCCTGAACGGCCATGTCTGTTGCGAAGGCGCGCCGAAGGCGGTGGCGGAGAGCGTCGAGTATAAACAGCTTTTCGGCGACCTCGCGACGCCGGCCATGGCGCTCTACGAACACCATCACGACCATACGCACCTGCCGGACGGCACGGTCCGGCGCGCCGAATAGGCTTGGCATGTTGGACGATTTCTTCACGCGCGCCTTGGTCGCCGGGGTCGGCGTGGCGGTGATGGCCGGGCCTTTGGGCTGTTTCGTGATCTGGCGGCGCATGGCCTATTTTGGCGACACGCTGGCGCATGCGGCGCTGCTTGGGGTCGCGCTGTCGCTGTTGCTGGAGATCGACTCGACCCTGGCCGTGTTTCTCAGCGCCTGCGCGATCTCGGCGCTGCTTCTGACCTGGCGGCGCACCTCTGCGATCCCGTCCGACGCGCTGTTGGGGCTGCTGTCCCATTCGGCCCTGGCTCTGGGGTTGGTGGCGCTCGCCTTCATGACCTGGGTCCGGGTCGATCTAACCGGCCTGTTGTTCGGCGATATTCTGTCGGTCACCCGCACAGACATTGCGGTGGTGTATGGCGGCGGCGCGGCTGTACTAGCGATATTGGCGCTCATCTGGCGGCGCCTGTTCGCCTCGACGGTGAACCGCGAACTGGCCGAGGCCGAAGGGATGCGGCCCGATACGGTCGAGCTGATTTTCACGATGCTTTTGGCGGCGGTGATTGCGATCGCCATCAAGATCGTCGGCGTGCTACTAATCACAGCGCTTCTGATTATCCCGGCGGCGACGGCGCGGCGCTTCGCCACGGGGCCGGAGCAGATGGCGCTCGCGGCCTCGATCATCGGCGCGTCCGCAGTGGTGGGCGGGCTTTATGGCTCGCTTCAATGGGATACGCCGTCGGGTCCGAGCATTGTCGTCGCCGCCTTGCTCTTGTTTTTGGCGAGCTTCGGGGTCCCCGGTCCAAAGCGCAGAGGGGTAGGACAATGAGCGGAGCCACGACAGGCCTGACCCGAAACCAATCGCTTGTGCTGGGCGCCTTGCGCGACGCAAGCGGCCCGCTCAGCGCCTACGCCATCCTTGATTGTCTGCGTAAGGAAGGGTTGCGCGCGCCGCCGCAGGTCTATCGGGCGCTGGACCAACTGATCGAACACGGGCTGGTGCATCGGCTGGAGAGCATGAATGCTTTCGTGCCGTGCCATCACGATCATGACGCCGAATGCGGCGGCCCGGCCGAACCGTGCGGTCACGAAAAAGCCGGCGCCGTCGTCTTCGCGATCTGCCGGCGATGCGATAAGGTGTTGGAGTTAACGGACCCGGAATTGTCCGAGCATCTGGCGGCCATCGCCTCGGCCAAGGGTTTCGCGCCGGACAAGGCGACGATCGAGTTGCAGGGCGCTTGCGCCGCCTGCGCCGAGCCTCAGCCCGAAGATGGCGCGCCGCGCGCCTAGCTCGCCTTCTTCCGACGCGCCGGCGCGGCTGGCTTGAGATACGGCTTCAGATAAGCGCCGGTATAGCTGCGCTTCACTTTGACGATATCTTCCGGTGTGCCTTGGGCGACGATTTCACCGCCCTTGTCGCCCCCCTCTGGGCCGAGATCGATGATCCAGTCGGCGGTTTTGATCACTTCCAGATTGTGCTCGATGACCAAGACCGTGTTGCCGGTCTCGACCAGCGCCTGCAGCACTTGCAGCAGGTGTTTGATATCTTCGAAATGCAGGCCGGTGGTCGGCTCGTCAAGGATGTAAAGGGTCTTGCCGGTCGCCCGGCGCGACAGTTCCTTGGCCAGTTTCACCCGCTGGGCTTCGCCGCCGGACAGGGTGGTCGCTTGTTGCCCGACATGGATATAGCCCAGGCCGACGCGCTGCAGCGTCACCATCTTGTCGCGGATCGCGGGGACGGCCTTGAAGAACTCGGCCCCCTCATCGACGGTCATCTCCAAAACGTCCGAGATCGATTTGCCGCGGAATTGGATTTCCAGCGTCTCGCGGTTGTAACGCTTGCCCTTGCACTGGTCGCACGTGACATAGACGTCGGGCAGGAAATGCATCTCGATCTTGATGACGCCGTCGCCCTGACAGGCCTCGCAACGGCCGCCTTTGACATTGAAGCTGAAGCGTCCTGGCTGATAGCCGCGCGCCTTCGCTTCCGGCAGTCCGGCGAACCATTCGCGGATCGGCGTGAAGGCGCCCGTATAGGTCGCCGGATTTGATCGCGGGGTGCGGCCGATCGGCGACTGGTCGATGTCGATCACTTTGTCGATATAGCGCGCGCCGACGATCCGGTCATAGGGTTCGGGGGCGGTGCGGGCCTTCATCAAATCGCGCGCCAACGCGGCGTAGAGCGTCTCGATAATCAGCGTCGATTTGCCGGAGCCCGAGACGCCGGTGACGCAGGTCAGCGTGCCAAGCGGAATTTGCGCCGAGACATTCTGGAGATTGTTGCCGATCGCGCCGCTGACCTCGAGGATCTGTTTCGGATGGCCGGGCCGCCGTTTCTTCGGCGTTTCGATTTGCAGCATGCCGGTCAGATATTGCGCCGTCAGGCTGGCCTTGGACTTCAGCACTTGGTTCGGTTTGCCGGCGGCGATCACTTCGCCGCCATGAACGCCGGCGCGCGGTCCCATATCGACCAGATAGTCGGCGCTGCGGATCGCATCCTCATCATGCTCGACCACGATCACCGTATTGCCCAGGTCGCGCAACCGTTTCAGGGTCGCCAGCAGCCGGTCATTGTCGCGCTGATGCAGCCCGATCGAGGGCTCGTCCAGCACATAGAGCACGCCGGTCAGGCCGGAGCCGATCTGCGAGGCCAGGCGGATGCGCTGGCTCTCACCGCCCGACAGCGTGCCGGAGTTGCGGCTGAGCGTCAGATAATCGAGCCCGACATTGTTGAGGAAGCCGAGCCGCTCGTTGATTTCCTTGAGGATGCGCGAGGCGATTTCCTTCTGCGTGTCGGTCAGCTTTTCATCCAGGCCCTCGAACCACTCCGCCGCCTTGGCGATGGATAGCTTGGCCGCGTCGCCGATATGTTTCTCGCCGACCCGCACGGCCAGCGCTTCCGGTTTCAGCCGGTTCCCGTCGCAGGCGCTGCAATTGGTGATGGTCTGGTATTTCTCCATCTCCTCCCGGACCCAGGCGCTGTCGGTCTCCTTGAACCGACGCTGCATGTTCGGGATGACGCCTTCAAACGTCTTGGTTGTAGAGTAGGAGCGCAGACCGTCATCGTAGGAGAATTTAATCTTCTCCGTCGTACCGTGCAGGATCGCCTTCTGCACTTTCTCCGGCAGATCGCGGAACGGGGCCGAGAGTGTGGCGCCGAAATGCTCGCAAATCGAGGTCAGGGTCTGTTTGTAGTAGGGCGAGGTCGACGAGGACCAGGGCGCGATCGCCCCCTTCATCAGCGGCAGGTCCGGGTCGGGCACGATCAGCGCCTCGTCGAACACCATCTCCACACCGATTCCGTCGCAGGCCGGGCAAGCCCCAAACGGATTGTTGAAAGAGAAAATCCGCGGCTCGATCTCGTCAATCGTGAAGCCGGAGACCGGGCAGGCGAATTTCGCCGAGAAGATGGTCTGGCTCTGATCGTCCGCATTCTCGGCGATCAGCAACCCGTCGCTCAGTTCCAGCGCGGTTTCGATGGAATCCGCCAGGCGGCTCTCCAGTCCTTCCCGCACCACGACCCGGTCCACCACGACCTCGATCGTGTGTTTCAGTTTCTTGTTCAACGCCGGGACGTCGTCGATGTCATAGAGCTCGCCATCGACCTTGACCCGCTGAAATCCGCGTTTCTGCAGATCCTTGAATTCCTTGCGGTACTCGCCCTTGCGCCCACGCACCACCGGCGAGAGCAGATAGAGCCGCGTTCCTTCCTCCATCGCCATGATCCGGTCGACCATCTGGCTGACCGTCTGGCTTTCGATCGGCAAGCCGGTGGCGGGCGAGTAGGGGACCCCGACCCGCGCCCAGAGCAGGCGCATATAGTCGTAGATCTCGGTCACCGTGCCGACCGTCGAGCGCGGATTCTTCGAGGTCGTCTTCTGTTCGATGGAAATCGCCGGCGACAGCCCGTCGATCTGATCGACATCCGGCTTCTGCATCATCTCCAGGAATTGCCGCGCATAGGCCGAGAGCGATTCGACATAGCGCCGCTGCCCGTCCGCATAGATCGTGTCGAAGGCGAGCGACGATTTGCCCGACCCGCTGAGCCCGGTGATCACCACCAGCTGGTCGCGCGGCAGGTCCACATCGACATTTTTCAGATTATGCTCGCGCGCGCCGCGCACCCGGATAGTCGGCGTCATAGGGACCTCTGGCCGTTAGAAACGAAGCGGACCGGCCCGAACGCAACGCCCTTGGCCAAACCGGCGAGGGCCGGGGCCGAAAGCGCAGCCGGACAGGGTCCGGCGTTCCAAACCACAGCGCCGAGGAACCCGGCCCGCGATCAAGGGCGCGCACTATACGCCCCACCCCCGGATAGGGCGAGGGCCGATCCATGAATTCTCAGCAACACTGCTGACTACGTTTGTCAGGGGGAATTGGATGGGTGCGGGCTCTAGCCCGCCAAGCCGCCGCTCCAACGGGCGAGTTCGTAGAGAAACTGGCCAAACGGGCCGAAAAAGGAAGAGAGCAGGGCGTAGATCACGATCCCCAGCGCCAGCAACAATAACCAGGAGAGTAGGACGGTGGTCAGAAACCATCCCAAAACACCCAGACGCAGGATCGGCGCAGGGTTGTCCTCACGGAGCCATCTTTCATAGACGGTTGCGCCCACGACCGGATGCGGAAAGATCAACACCACTCCGGCCAGCAACAAATGTACGACCGTCGGGATCAGCGTCGTTAGCAACATACCGGTGACGACCAAGCCTTCTCCCAAAGGATCGGCCCGCGCCGCCTCCAGATAGGCCTCCCAGCCGATCGCCACATCGGGTGTCAGCCGGTCGAAGGTCGCCATTCCCAATGGCAGGAGGATCGCCAGCAGTATCAGGAAACCAAGCGCCAGCGAGATGTCGATAGCAATATGCAGCACCACGCCGATTGCACTGCGAAATCGAGAGTCGGACCGCATTTGGCGCCGAAGCAACAAGCGAGCCACAACGCGAAACCCGCAACGCGGGAACGCCTTTCGTAGCAATCGCGTGGCTCCGTCAAATCTAATCCTGGAGTGCAGCAAATCTCTTAGCAGCCATCGGCTCGCGGCCAAGGAGAGCCAATCCAGTACTGCATTGCACAGCGGCAGCGCCCCATACACGCAGAGTATCAGTACAACCGATACATCTACATAATCCGTCAACATATCCAGCAGTCGAAGATCTTCTATAAAAAAAGCTAGGTAGACGGCTCCTAGCGACATCAGGAAAACGAAAGCGCCCGCAAATGCGACTGTAAATGCGGCTGCAAATACAAACCCGCCGAGGACCGCGACTAAGACTATGAATGCGAACACGATCATGGCTGTGCCGACGGACCCGCCAATAATTAGTGCTGTAACTGAGCCTACGACGAGGCCTGAGACTACGCCGGCGACGGCGCGAAACAGGCCTGGCAGCATGGAGGGCCGGGGGTTCTCGTGATCAAGCTTTCTTTGTGCCGACACACCGCTTAGCCATTTGCCTAACGTATCTGCTTTCGAAGCAATCGATCCACAGGCCATGACGCCGAACACAATGCTGGCCAGCAAAAAGCTGGCGTTCAAGGGATTGCCCTGTTCGGCGAACAGCGACCGGCCGGCAATGCGCGGTTGTTCGCCAAAACCCCAAGCGACAATCAGCAAAAGGAATGGATAGAAACAGGCGACGGTCAGGCACCATACCAACGCGCGGAGCGATAGAAAGCTGCCCAGTCGCCGATCAACCCGATTAAGCAAAGCCTCTAGAATACTACGATAGCGCGAGCGCGGACCGGATTGGCGCAGCCGTCCCCGGATTTTTTCGTAGTTTCGGTCATTGGCGACAATGGGATAGAGTAGCCCACCGACCGTGGCGACGCCGCCTGCCAATAGGCCGAGCCAGCCGGCAGCGCCATAGAGCCAGCCAAAGCCTGCGCTCAATGTCTCCCAAAAGGCCGAAACGCCGCTCACCCGCGCTCCCCCGACAATACCGCTCACATCTCATCCGACGGACCCGCGCCCATCAGACTAGCTCCCGTTGGCCAAGCATACAGGACATGCATTGCACCGAAAGACTGAAAAACCCAGCCGGCGATGGGCCGGAGCGCCACCCCGGGCGTGATCTGTGCCCAACAACGCCGCCTGATGGATGCCGGATCACGTTCTGTATGACGCGTGGGGGGCGCGTATCGTCGTCTAAGCCCGCCCTCCGCGCCGTAGCCAAGCAAGCCCTTTCCAACGGATACCGCGCCTTAGGGCGGTATCAATTGACACCCGACGCATTGGTCGACGCGGGGTTGATGCAGATCGTCGAGCCGAACCCCAGGGCGCAACACCCAGATTATGCAAATACGCCCGAAAACAGAATTCCGCGTACATATCGCTGGGTCGGCGTGGTCGATATCGGCTCTGAGACGCTTCAAATCAATTCGGCACAAGATTTTCTGGAAAGCCCAAAGGCGCAGGAATACGCTATGGCCGCCTATCTTAATGAACAAAAGAAATCCATAAATACGCTCGAATTGAACCATTATATCGGCAAAACGATCCAGGGCGTTGAAGGAAAAATCAAGATTACGATGGAGGGCCTGGTGGCGGCTAGCCATCGGCGCGGCGTGGGAAAACTGAAAGAGTACCTGCAGGCGTTGGGACAAGGCGGTGATACATCGTTTGATTACAACTCCGAGAGCGCCTATCGTGACGTTGACCAACGTCAAATTGATGCTTTCCTACAAGTAGAAACCCGCCTTCGAGAATTTCAGGACTTTGAGGAAGACGAAGAAAGGGAGGGGGATTAGGTGAGGAGGTTCGGTGTTGGGCTTGCGCTTTTGATCGCTTTTTCGGCTCTCCCCGCAATGGCGAGTGACCCGCCGGAGCGTCCGGTTCTACGTTTCAAGTCACCGGAGTATTTTGATCTGCAGCATCGCATCGAGATGCGCACCTATTTCGAACCGATTCGCCGCTTTTTCAACGGTCTGAACGCGTTGAAATGGAATTGGACCTATACAGAGCCTCGGCAATACGCCATCGATCTAAATGGCGACGGGCAGGACGAGTACATTCTTGAGGCCCGGGTTCGGAGTTTTGCGCTTTATAGATGTCCGGATGTTTGTTACACACTCTTAACCATCGTTGGCATAGAGCGCGACTCCAACGGAAGTATCACGGGCCCACGCTACTTGGGAACCATTGCGTCGCCCAATCGAAGTGGGTACGAACGCGGATACGATGAGCATATTCTGAGCATTGGCGATCCCGCCCCAAGCGGTTGGCGGTCTCTTGCAAACGGCCCGCCGGCGCCGCACCAACTGTGGAATAGCGAAACGGTCGTGACCGTCGGCGGGCATCGCTTCTGTTGGACCGATAAGCCAGAACCAATCGATTTCAGCCAATTCCACTGGATCGATGAACGCGGCGGTCTAGCCGATCTGCTGACCATAGGCTTGCCTTACCGCGACGGCGGTCCCGGCTATTTCAAGATCGTCGGTTATGACGAAGAATGCCCGGAATAGGGGTGGGGAGTCAGCGAGTTGATGCTTTTTTACAAGTAGAAACCCGCCTTCGAGAATTTCAGGACTTTGAGGAAGACGAAGAAAGGGAGGGGGATTAGGTGAGGAGGTTCGGTGTTGGGCTTGCGCTTTTGATCGCTTCTTCGGCTCTCCCCGCAATGGCGAGTGACCCGCCCGAGCGGCCGGTGCTGCGTTTCAAGTCGCCGGAGTATTTTGATCTGCAGCATCGCATTGAGATGCGCACCTATTTCGAACCGATCCGGCGCTTTTTCAACGGTCTGAACGCGTTGCAATGGGATTGGACCTATGCAGAGCCTCGTCAATACGCGGTCGATCTGAACGGCGACGGTCGGGACGAGTACATTCTGGAGGCGCGTCTGACGAAATTGCATCTCTTCACTTGCCGCGCTGTCTGCTACACATTTCTAACTGTCGTCGAAATTGAGCGCGACGCGGATGGCGCGATCATCGGGCCGCGCTATTTGGGGACGATCGCCTCACCATATGGCGCCGGCTATATACCGGGATTAGATGAGCATGTTCTCAGCATTGGCGACCCGGAGCGAAATGGCTGGCGTTCGATCAGCAACGGACCCGCGGTGACGCGTATACGAGAAGATGGTTCAACATCCGACACATTCGGCGGACATCGCTTCTGCTGGACGGACAAGCCGGAGCCCGTCGATTTCAGCCAATTCCACTGGAACGACGAACGCGGCGGCCTGGCCGATCTGCTCACCATCGGTCTGCCTTATCGCGACGGCGGGCCCGGCTATTTCAAGATCGTCGATCATGACGAAGAGTGCCCGGAATAGGGCGCAGCGTCGCCTTGATTCGAGGTATGTGATACAATTTTTGCACGCTGCGTGAGTCTTGTACCGTCATGGCGTGAGAGCAAAGGGAGGCGCTTACAATGAGGCGACTTGGTCTGGTTCTTCTATTTGCTCTTATCTGTTCCACACTGGGAATGCCGGCCCCAAGAGCCTCTGAACGACCGATTTTGTATTTCGGCTCCCCAGAAGACTACGACCCGTCTCACTATCCGGCTATGGAGTCCTACTTTGAACCGATCCGGCGCTTTTTCAATGGTCTGAGCGCCCTAAGATGGGATTGGCGTTATGTCGAGCCCCGGCAATATGCGGTGGATTTGAACGGGGACGGCCAGGATGAGTACATTCTGGACGGCCGTATTCGGCAACTGAACATGTATACTCTAAACCTATATAGCTGTCCCGTTACTTGCTACACGATGTTGACCGTTGTTGAGATCGAACGCGACGCGGATGGCGCGATCATTGGGCCGCGCCATCTGGGGACGATCGCCACGCCGCATGGCGCCGGTTATGAAGTGGGGTTCGATGAGCATATCCTCAGCATCGGCGAACCGGGACCGAACGGCTGGCGATCCATCAGCAACGGCCCCCTAAAGAAGCACGTAGACGGCGGCGGTTCCGTGTCTGGGATGGTCGGCGGGCAACGCTTTTGCTTTACCGATAAGCCGGAGCCGATCGATTTCAGCCAGTTCCATTGGAACGACGAACGCGGCAATCTGGCCGATCTGCTGACCATCGGCTTGCCTTATCGCGATGGCGGGCCCGGCTATTTCAAGATCGTCGGTTATGACGAAGAATGCCCGGAATAGGGGCGGCTAGAGGGCGATGGGCCGCTGTGGGTGGGACGCCCCCGTTCAATCGAACGGCCCCCCACCATACGCTATGGCCACGAAGGTCTCTGCGGCAGGTGCGATTGTTCCTGTCGACACAGCAGCAATAAAGGTTAGCCGATGTAAGGGGCCGTTTTCAAGACTGCTGCCTTGTGTCGAATCGGCAAGACGCGGAACGAAACCCGCCTCAGAGAATTTCAGCAGGTCCTATTCTAGCCAAGGAGAGAGAACGAGTCATGAGACGGCTAAGTTTGGTATGGGCCGTTTTCCTTCTGTTGTTTGGTCCGACGGCGTTCGCCGCTGAACCCGAAAAAGGGCCCGTGCTCTATTTTGGGTCACCGGAAAACTACAACAGTTCCCACTATCCGGCCATGGACGCATATTTCGAACCGATCCGGCGCTTTTTCAACGGGTTGAACGCTTTGGGACGTAACTGGAGTTACACAGAGCCTCGTCAATATGCGGTCGATCTGAATGGCGATGGGGCGGACGAGTACATTCTTGAGGCCCGTGTCGCAACGCTTCGGTGATATAGGTGCCCCGTCACTTGCTACACTTTGCTCACTATTGTGGAGATCGAGCGGGATCTTGGTGGCGCGATCATTGGACCACGCTATCTAGGGACCATTGCGACGCCTGATCGGCAGGGTTACGAGCGTGGCTATGACGAGCACATCCTAAGCATCGGCGAACCAGCGCCGAGCGGCTGGCGCTCTCTCGCAAACGGTCCGCCAGTCTTAGAAAGCCTTACCGATGGGTCAGCGTCCGAAATGGTCGGCGGTCATCGTTTCTGCTGGACCGACAAGCCGGAACCGATCGATTTCAGCCAGTTCCACTGGATCGACGAACGCGGCGGTCTGGCCGATCTGCTGACCATCGGCTTGCCTTATCGCGATGGCGGGCCCGGCTATTTCAAGATCGTCGGTTATGACGAAGAATGCCCGGAATAGGCGCAGGGCGGCGCGCCTCTAACGGGTGCGGGCGCCGCCGGTTTCCTCGGGGATCAGGCCGCGCGGCGAGAATCGCAGCACCAGCAGCAGGACCAGGCCCATGGTGATCGGGCGCATATAGATCGCGCTGTCCAACAGATGCAATCGCAGCGGGCTGTCTTCCGCCAGTCCGAGCGTGATGAAATCGATCAACAGCGCGCCGACCGGCTCCGCCTCGATCCAGGCGAACCAGACCAGGAACCCGCCCAGGACGGCGCCGAAGTTATTGCCGGAGCCGCCGACGATCACCATCACCCAGATCAGGAAGGTGAAGCGCAGCGGCTGGTACGAGGTCGGCGTGAACTGCCCGTCGAGCGTCGTCAGCATGGCGCCGGCGACGCCGATCACCGCAGAGCCGAGGATGAAGACCTGCAGGTGCCGGCCCTTGACGTCCTTGCCCATCGCCTCGGCGGCCGTCTCATTGTCGCGGATCGCCCGCATCATCCGGCCCCAGGGCGATTTCAACGCGCGCTCGGACAGGAACAGCACGAACAGCAAGACCGCCAGGAACAGGCCCATATAGCAGAGCTTCACGAAGATGGAGGAGGCTTCCTGGATGTCGAATCCCCAATTGGTTGTGAACTCGATGAACCAGGCGGCGTTCTGCAGATCGACCTCATACGGGGTCGGGCGCGGCAGGCCGTTTACATTCTTCACGCCGCGCGTCAGCCAGTCTTCATTCTTCAGAATCGCGACGATGATTTCCGAAATCCCCAGCGTCGCGATGGCGAGATAGTCCGAGCGCAGGCCCAGGGCGACGCGGCCGACGATGAAGGCCGCGCCCGCCGCCAGCAGACCGCCGACCGGCCAGGCGACGATCACCGGCAGGCCGAGCCCGCCGAGATAGCCGGTCTTGGCCGGCTGCACCAATTCGATCGCCGTCACCGCCGGCTCGAAGATCGCACGTGTCGTGAAGAACCCGATCACCGCGATCGCGGCGACCGTCAGGTTCGCATAAAGCCGGTTGGGTTTCAGCTTTCGATAGGCGAAGACGCAGATCAGGACCGTCGCCGCCGCGACGACGCCGGCGAAGATCACGCCCATGCCGCCGGCTTGCCAGGTCTCGGGGACCGGGGGCATGGCGATGATGATCGTCGCCAACCCGCCCAGCGCCGCGAAGCCCATGACGCCGGCGTTGAATAGCCCGGCATAACCCCATTGAATATTCACGCCCAGCGCCATAACGGCGGAGATGATGCAGAGATTGATGATGGTCAGCGACAGCGACCAGCTCTGCAGCACGCCGACCATAATCAGCAAGAACGCCATCACGCCGAACAGGAAGATCTTGCGGTTCCGCGTATAGGTCATAGCGTGCGTCCCGCGAAGATGCCGGTCGGTCGCACCAGCAGCACCACCACCAGGATCATGAAGGAGACCGCAAACTTGTAATCCGTGCCCAAGAGCTGGGCCAATCCTTCCGGCGCCCAGTCGGACGGCAGCAAATAGCCCAGAAACTTCTTATAGGCGTAGGTCAGCGTCACTTCTGAGAAGGCGATGACAAAGCCGCCGACGATCGCCCCGACCGGGTTGCCGACGCCGCCGACAATCGCCGCGGCGAAGATCGGCAGCAGCAACTGAAGATAGGTGAAAGGCTTATAGATCTTGTCCAACCCATAGAGCGTGCCGGCGACGACCGCCAGCGATCCCGCCAGGATCCAGGCGAACATCACCACCCGATCCGGGTTGACGCCGGAGAGCAGGGCCAGATCTTCATTGTCCGAATAGGCCCGCATGGATTTGCCGGTGCGGGTCTTGTTCAGGAACCAGAAAAGGCCCGCCACGCAGAGCACCGCCGCGCCCAAGGAGATCACCTGCGAAGTCTTGATCGCCAGCCCTTCGCTCAGCCCGGTCGCCTCCCGGAAGTCGCGCACGCGCAGGATGAAGCGGGCGCCGTCGTCCACCCGCTGGTCGGTCGGGCCGATGACGAACCGGATCACGCCGTTGAACAGGAACATCACCCCGGTCGAGGCGATGAGCAGGATCAGGGGCGGCGAGCGCTTCACGCGATAGTATCGGAAGACGACCCGATCGACCCCCAGCACGATGAAGACGGTCGCAACGATGGCGAAGGGCAAGGCCAGCAACACGGTCGGCAGCGGCGCGATGCTGATCCCGGCGCCTTGAAAGGCCCACATCACCAGGATGGCGATCATGGCGCCAAAGGACATGATTTCGCCATGGGCGAAGTTCGAGAAACGCAGGATGCCGTAGACCAGCGTGACGCCCAACGCGCCCAGCGCCAACTGGCTGCCATAGGCGAGCCCCGGCACGATCACGAAATTCGAGAACAGAACGATGGCGTTCAGAAAATCCATAACCTCAATTCATTCCCCATCGGCCGCCCAATCAGCCGTCCCGTTGGCCGTCCCCTAAACCACTCTTCCGTTCAGCCGCCCAAAAAAGCGCGACGGACATTCGGATCCGCCAGCAAAGCTTCGCCGGTATCAGTGTAGCGGTTGCGGCCTTGCACCAGGACATACCCCTTGTCCGCGATGTGCAGCGCCTGCTTGGCGTTCTGCTCCACCATCAGGATCGCGATGCCTGTGCGCGCAATCTCGATGATCCGATCGAACAGCTCGTCCATCACGATCGGCGACACGCCGGCGGTCGGCTCGTCCAGCATCAGAACCTTCGGCTTCGTCATCAGCGCGCGTCCCACCGCGACCTGTTGACGTTGCCCGCCGGAAAGCTCGCCTGCGGGTTGCTTGCGTTTTTCCTTGAGGATCGGGAACAGCTCGAAGACCTGATCCATGGTTTCCCGGTAATCGTCCTCGCGGATAAAGGCGCCCATCTCCAGATTCTCTTCAACCGACATGGTGGTGAAGACATTCCGGTTCTGCGGCACGAAGGCCATGCCCTCCCGCACGCGCGCTTGCGGGCTGAGCTTCGTGATGTCGGTCCCGTTCATCGTGACCGTGCCGCCGTGCATATTCAGCATGCCGAAGACCGCCTTCATGGCGGTCGATTTGCCGGCGCCGTTCGGGCCGACGATCACTGCGATCTCGCCGTCATCCACACCGATCGTGCATTCATGCAGGATGTCGGCGCCGCCATAGCCGCCGGTCATGGCTTCGCCCAACAGCGCGGTCACGCCGAGGCCTCCGCGGTCTCCGCCGCCTGCTCTCCGGATTTCGCGGCCGGTCGGTTCTTCAGGCCGGTGCCGAGATAGGCCTCGATCACCTGCTCATTGTTCATGACCTCCTGCGCCGGGCCTTCGCACAGCACTTTGCCTTCGGCCATGACGATGACCGGATCGCAGAGCCGCGTGATCATGTCCATGTCATGCTCAATGACACAGAATGTGTAGCCATGCTCCTGCTGCAGCCGTCGGATCGCGTCGGTGATGGTGCCGAGAAGCGTCCGGTTCACGCCGGCGCCGACCTCGTCGAGGAAGACGATCTTGGCGTCCACCATCATCGTGCGGCCAAGTTCCAGCAGCTTCTTCTGGCCGCCCGAGAGGTTCCCGGCCAACTCGTCCGCGACTTGACCGATCTCCAGGAACTCGATCACCCGATCGGCTTTGGCGCGGAGTTCCTCTTCTTGGGCGCGGACCTTCGACGGCCGCAACCAGGCGTCGAGCAGGGATTCGCCGGACTGTTCGGCCGGCACCATCATCAGGTTCTCGCGCACGGTGAGGGAAGAGAATTCGTGCGCGATCTGGAATGTGCGCAACAGGCCGCGGCCGAACAGATCGTGCGGCGCCAGGCCGGTGATGTCTTCGCTGTCCAGAAAGATCCGACCATAGGTCGGTCGATAATGGCCGGCGATGACATTGAAGAGGGTCGTTTTGCCAGCCCCGTTCGGCCCGATCAGGCCGGTGATAGAGCCGCGCTCGATCGTGAAGCTGGCCCCGTCGACGGCGCGGATGCCGCCGAAATGCAGGTGAATATCGTCAATCTCAATCATGGAGAAGTCGCTCTACAGGCGCGGCGCCTGCCCCCTAACCGCGGGAAACCTATCTCCATTGCACAGGAAGTCCAGGCCCGCGCGCGTCCCCGATCTGTCGGATAGGGGACGCGCGCTTGCAGCCTTTGCGCCTAGCGGTAGCCGACGACGACTTCTTGGCCGCCCTCATAGGTCACCTGGCGATAGTTCCCGGCGCTTTCGCCCGGGCCGATCAGTTCGACCGCTGAGGCGCCGACATAATCGACATCGCCGCCGGCGGCGATGATGTCGAGCGCTTTGGCCAGTTCGCCCGGGAAGATTTTCTCACCCGGCGCATTGGCGACCTCCATGACCTTGTCCTTCAAATCGGCGCTTTCCGCAGAGCCGGCTGCCTGCATGGCCAACATGATCAGGGCGGCCGAATCATAGGACTCGGGTGAGAAGGGGCCGGATTCGAAGCCCGCCGCCGTCGCCATTTCCGAATAGGTCGCAGCGCCCGGGCTGTCAGTGCCCGGATTGGCGCCCAGCGAACCGTCGAGATCGGCGCCATGATTGGCGACAAGGCTCGGCCCGACCATGCCGTCCGGGAAATAGAAACGGTCGAAAGCGCCCGTGTCGATTGAGGCCTGGACAATGCCGCGGCCGCCCTGGTCGACATAGCCCGCAACCACCAGAAGCTCGCCGCCGGCCGCCGCCAAGGCGCCGACTTCCGCCGTATAGTCGCCTTTGCCGTCTTCGTGCGGCGCGTTGATCGTCACTGTGCCGCCTTGCTCGGTGAAGTTGGTGGCGATGGCGTCGGCCAGACCTTTGCCATAGTCGTTGTTGGTGTAAGTGATCGCGACCGTGGAGATGTCGTTCTCCTTTAGTATGTCGGCGACAATCACCCCCTGCCGGGCGTCCGACGGCGCGGTGCGGAAGAAAAGGCCGTCATCTTCGATGGTCGACAGGGCCGGCGATGTCGCGGAAGGCGAGATCATCACGACGCCGTTCGGCTTGGCCACATTTTGCAGCGCCGCTGTGGTAACGCCGGAGCAATCGCCGCCGACGATCGCCTTGACGCCGTCCGCCGTGATCAGCCGCTCGGCCGCGGCCGTCGCAACGGCGGAATCGATGCAGGTCGTGTCGGCGCGCACCGCCTCGACCGTGGCGCCGCCTAAGAGCTTGCCGCTGTCATTCACTTCCTTGATCGCCATTTCGGCCCCGGGCGCCATGTTGGCGACGATCGATTCGATCGGGCCGGTGAAGCCCAGGAATACCCCGATTTTGATGTCTTCCGCGACGGCGGCCGAGGCCGTCAGGCCGGTTGCGGCGGCCAACGCGATGGCCAGTGTGTTTTTCATGAAAGCCTCCTGTTGCGCAGTGGATGTGTCTGTTTGTTTCTTTTCGTTTTGCACGAATGAAAAAACCTACGCCGAAAGCTCGGACGCGACAATCTGCGGGATCGGCGTCAATCTGTGCGCTCAAACGGGTTCGAGCTTTTGCATCTCTCGCCGAAGCGTCATACTCACCAGGCAGGACCACAGGCGCGCGCCGAGACTGATTTGGGACGCCGCGCGCATGTCACCATTTGGATCGGGGAAGCGTCATGGCGGGAAGCGTCAACAAAGTCATTTTGATCGGCAATCTGGGCCGGGATCCAGAAATTCGGACCATGCAGAACGGCGGCAAGCTCTGCAATTTGTCGGTCGCGACGTCGGAATCCTGGAAGGGCCGTGACGGACAGCGCCAAGAGAAAACCGAATGGCACCGTGTCGTGATCTTCAATGAAGGCTTGGTCAATGTCGCCGAGCGATTCCTGAAGAAGGGCTCCAAAGTCTATCTGGAAGGTCAGCTTGAAACCCGCAAATGGACCGACCAGTCCGGCGCCGACCGCTATTCGACCGAGGTCGTATTGCGGCCCTATCGCAGTGAATTAACCATGCTGGACGCGCGCGGTGAGGGCGGCGGTTATGGCGGATCGAGCGGGGGCGCTGGCGGCGGGTATGACGATCGCGGCGGTCCCGGAGGCGGATCGGGCGGCGGACATGGCGGCGGCCAGCCCGACTATTCCAACGACTTGGACGACGAGATCCCGTTCTAGCGGCTATTCCCACGCGTTCGATCGATGCGCCTGATCAGGATCGATTCGGGCTGCGAACCCGCTTGTCAGGTCGACTCAATGGACCCGCGCGGCGGGCCGCCACAATATTGGTCATTGAATTGAGACAACCATCCGCGTCCGACTCGCAAGTATCTGAAAAACCGAGAAAAATCTGATCCGGGACTGAGTTGGAAATCCGGCGGAATCATTGTCCCCTGCGGCGGATCATGCTAGATTTTTGAAATCTTGAAGCCATTGTTTTGAGCCGGTTTTCCCCGGTTTTCCGCCATATGCGCGGCGGTTGGGAAGGCATGGGTTCGGAAACGCCGATTCGCCGGCGTCTCTCCGAGCAGGTTCCAGTGGCCTCGCCCGTCAGAAAGCGCCCGATCGAGGCCGAGTTAGAAAGTCCGCTAGACCTTGTCCGATACGCCCGCGACCCCGCCCGACACCCCCGAATCCGACATCAGCCCGGTCACCATCGAAGAGGAGATGAAACGCTCCTACCTCGATTATGCAATGAGCGTGATCGTCAGCCGCGCGTTGCCCGACGTGCGCGACGGGCTGAAGCCGGTGCATCGCCGCATCCTCTACGCAATGAAGGAAAACGGCTACGACTCGACCAAGCCCTATCGGAAATCCGCCCGGATCGTCGGCGACGTGATGGGGAAATACCATCCGCACGGCGATACCGCGATCTATGACGCGATGGTGCGGATGGCGCAGGACTTCTCGATGAGCCTGCCCTTGATCGACGGGCAGGGGAATTTCGGCTCGATGGACGGCGATCCGCCGGCGGCCATGCGTTATACCGAGGCGCGCATGGCCAAATCCGCCGAGGCCCTGATCGACGATATCGACAAGGATACGGTCGATTTTCAGAATAACTACGACGACACGACGCGCGAGCCGGTCGTGTTGCCGGCGCGGTTTCCCAATCTGCTGGTCAATGGCGGCGGCGGCATCGCCGTCGGCATGGCGACGAACATCCCGCCGCACAATCTGACCGAGGTGGTCGACGCCTGTATCGCTTTTATCGACGATCCTGGGATCGGCCAGGAACAGCTTTTGGAGCTGGTTCCCGGACCTGATTTTCCGACCGGCGGGATCATCCTGGGCCGTTCCGGCATTCGCTCGGCCTATGCGACCGGGCGCGGCTCGGTCGTGATGCGCGCGCGCACCCATCGTGAGGAAGTGCGCAACCGCGAGGCGATCGTCGCCACCGAAATCCCCTATCAGGTCAACAAGTCCCGCATGATCGAGCGGATCGCCGAGACGGTGCGCGAGAAGCTGGTCGAAGGCGTCGCCGATCTGCGCGACGAATCCGACCGCGACGGCGTCCGGGTGGTGATCGAGCTAAAAAAGGACGCGGTCTATGACGTCGTCCTGGCTCAGCTCTTCCGTCATACGCAGATGCAGACCTCCTTCGGCGTGAATATGCTGGCCCTGAACGGCGGCCGCCCGGAAATGCTCGATCTGAAGGCGATCATCGCCGCCTTCGTCGATTTCCGGGAGGAAGTGGTCACCCGCCGGACCGCCTTCGAATTGGGCAAGGCGCGGGAACGGGCGCACATCTTGGCCGGCCTGTTGGTGGCGATCAGCAATCTCGACCCGGTGATCGAGCTGATCCGGGCCGCGCCCGATCCGGCGACGGCTCGGGCGGGTCTGATGGAGCGCGCCTGGCCGGCGGGCGAGGTCGAACCCTTTATCGCCCTGATCGACGATCCGGGCCATGGCGTGGTCGACGGCGTCTACCGCCTGTCGGAGACGCAGGCGCGGGCGATCCTGGAATTGCGGCTGCAGCGCCTGACCGGGATGGAGCGCGACAAGCTGGTCAAAGAGACCGAGGAAATCGCCGAGAAGATCCGCGACTATCTGGAGATCCTGCAATCCAGGCCCCGCCGGCTGCAGGTGATGCGGGAAGAGCTGATCGATGTGCGCGAACGCTTCGGCGTCCCGCGCCGCACCACGATCGAAGAAAGCGAATTCGAGCACGATATCGAGGACCTGATCCAGCGCGAGGACATGGTCGTGACCGTGACCCAGGGCGGCTATATCAAGCGCGTGCCGCTCTCGACCTATCGGGCGCAACGGCGCGGCGGCAAGGGCCGGTCGGGCATGGCGACGAAAGATGACGATTTCGTCGTCAATGTCTTCGTCACCTCGACCCACACGCCGGTCCTGTTCTTCTCGTCTTTCGGCATGGTCTATCAGATGAAGGTCTACCGATTGCCGCTGGGCTCGCCTCAGTCGCGCGGTAAGGCATTGGTCAATCTGCTGCCCTTGCAGGAGGGCGAGACCATCTCGACCATCATGCCGTTGCCGGAGGATGAGGAGACGTGGAACGATCTGTTCGCCGTCTTCGCGACCGCCAGCGGCAATGTCCGGCGCAACCGGCTCTCCGACTTCACCAACATCAAGGCGAACGGCAAGATCGCCATGAAGCTGGACGAGGGCGACAGTCTGGTCGGGGTGCGCACCTGTTCAGAGGATGAGGACGTCTTCCTCTCGACCAAACACGGGGTTTGCATCCGATTCCCGGTGCCGGATGTTCGGATTTTTGCGGGTCGGACATCGACCGGCGTGCGCGGCATCCGGCTGGGCGCCGAGGACCGTGTCATGTCGATTTCGTTGATGAAACACTCCGACCATACATCCGAGGAACGGGACGAGTATCTCAAGGCGCTGGCGGCCTCCCGGCGGTTGGAGACGGCGGATTACGCCGGCGACGCGGAACGGGAGCAGGCGGACCGTACCTTGGCGGCCTTGCTCGAAGGACCGGAAATGCAGGCGATGCAAGAGGCGGAGGAGTTGGTGATCACGATCAGCAACGCCGGCTATGCGCAATTGGCTTCGTCCTACGACTATCGCGTTACTGGGCGCGGCGGCAAAGGCATCGGCAACATGAACCTGGGCAAGGGCGAGGAGGCGGAAATCGTCGCCTCCTTCCGGCTCGATCCGGCGACCGACGAGTTGGTGCTGGTGTCGGACAGCGGCCAGATCATCCGCAGCCGGGCTGACGAGATTTCCACGAAACGCCGGGGCGGCATGGGTGTTCGGGTCTTCGACCTCGACGAAGGCCAACGCGTCGTCTCCGTCGCCCGCCTGCGCGAAACCGACGAAGACGAGGGGCTGGATGAAGAGAACGCCCCGCCGGAAGACGACGCGTAGGCCGCACCACGCCGGTTTTGTTTTTTCCGGGCAAATCCGCTAGATCGACCTCGCCGCGCGTTCGAACTCCCCGAAAGACGGGGATTTGGGCGGCGCGGGCGCGCTTTGGGAAGGCGATAGGGCGGGGCTTTAGGCATGGGCGATACGCGGACGGCGATATATCCGGGGACGTTCGATCCGATCACGAACGGGCATATGGACATTATCACGCGGGCGGCGAGCCATCTCTGCGACCGTCTGATCGTGTCGGTGGCCATCAACGCCGGCAAAGGGCCCTTCTTTTCGTTGGATGAGCGTGCGGCCCTGGTCCAAGCGGAAATCGACACGCTGCCGGAGGATCTGAAAGCGCGGATCGAGGTGCGCAAATTCGACGGGCTGTTGATTCATTACGCGCGCGATGTCGGGGCCAGCATGATCATCCGCGGCCTGCGCGCCGTCTCCGACTTCGAGTATGAATTTCAGATGGTCGGCATGAACGCCCGCCTGAACAAGGAGATCGAGACGGTCTTCCTGATGGCGTCTGAGCGCAACCAGTTCATCTCGTCGAAACTGGTGAAAGAGATCGCGGCTCTTAGCGGCGCGGTCAGTGAATTCGTCTCGCCGCGCATTGAAGACGCGCTCAGAACCCGGCTGGACGGTTAGGACAGGCCCTCGGCGTCCACATGTGGAAACCCGCCGCGAAGATCAAACATACGGCCGATCCTGGCCCCTGGCCAAGTAGAGAGCAGGCGGCGGCGTCGCGTCTTTTTTCCCCGATAGAGCTTGGCCCGATCCATCTGGCGCAGCGGACCTGGGTTCCCGCGATGGTGCCCTGGCGCGCGACGGAGGAGGGCGCGGTCACCCAGGATGTGCTGGATTGGTATGGCGCGATGGCGCGCGGCCGGCCCGGCGGCTTGGTGATCGAGGCCACCGGCGTGCGCGATGTGCCGTCAGGACCTCTGCTGCGCATCGGCCATGACCGGTTCATCCCCGGCCTGCGGGAATTGGCGTCGGTGGTGCGCCGGGAGAGCGCCGGCGAAACCAAGCTGTTTATCCAGTTGATCGATTTTCTGGCGATCAAACGCCGGCCGTCGAAAGAGAACTATTTCAACCGCTTCCTGGAGATCACGGAAGCGCATCGGAGCCATCTTGGGTTGTCGGACGATCGCGCCGTTCGGGACTGGTTCCTGGACGCCGAAGACGCGGCGATCGCAGAGGTTCTCTCCGAGCGAGAATTGGAAGCCTACAGGATGGGCTACCGCGAGCGGGTGACGGACATGCATCTCTCCCATATCGCCGAACTGCCGCGCATTCTACCCGGCCTGTTCGCCGACGCGGCCCGGCGCGCCAAGCAGGCGGGGATCGACGGGGTCGAGTTGCACTACGCGCACGCCTACACGATGGCGTCCTTCCTATCGCCGAAGAACACGCGGCCGGACGGCTATGGCGGCGCAAGGGAGAAGCGGGCGCGCCTGCCGCTTGAGGTTTTCGCCGCTGTCCGCGACGCGGTCGGATCGGACTATCCGGTCGGCTGCCGTTTCCTGGCGGAGGAATGTATCGCGGGCGGGGGAGAGTTGGACGACGCGTGCTATTTCGGAGCCGCGTTCGCCAGAGCGGGAATGGATTTCCTCTCAACCTCGCGCGGCGGCAAATTCGATGACGCCAAACAGCCGCCGGTCGGGGCCGCCGCCTACCCTTATACCGGGCGCAGCGGCTATGAATGCATGCCCGCCTATTTGTCGGACGAACAAGGCCCGTTCGGGCGCAATGTCGAGCCGACGGCGGCGATCCGGCGGGCGGTGCGCGCGGCGGGCTTCACGACGCCCGTGGTCGTCACGGGCGGTATTCATGGTTTCGAAGCGGCGGAAGCGCTGTTGCGAGACGAGAAGGCGGATATCGTCGGCGCGGCGCGTCAGACGCTGGCGGACCCGGTCTGGTTCCGAAAAGTCAGGCTCGGCCGGGGCGCGGAGGTTCGCGTCTGCGAGTACACGAACTATTGCGAAGGCTTGGACCAGAAACACAAGATGGTGACCTGCAAACTCTGGGATCGCGTTGACCTGGAGGATGGAAGCCGACGCACGCCGGACGGCAAACGCCGCACCACCGCGCCGCGCTGGACCGAATAGTCGACAGGCGGGGGTCAATCCAGCCGCCGCCGGCGCGAGTATAAACCCATATGACGACAATCGCGATTATCGGGGCCGGTGTGACCGGCCTGACCTGCGCGCGCCGGCTCGCCGAGGCGGGCTTGCGCGTCACCGTGTTCGACAAGGGCAGGGGACTTGGCGGACGTCTGGCGACTCGCCGCGTCTCCGGCTTGGGGCGGTCCGGCGCGCAGGTCGCAGCCTTCGATCACGGCGTGCAATATGTGACGGCGCGCGGGGCCGACTTCACATCGTCTTTGGAACGCCGCGCTGCGTTGCAAGCGGCCGCAGTCTGGCGCCCGAGACTGTCTCAAAGCCGGGTGGAGACGCCAGACCCTGCACCTTGGCATGTCGGGACGCCGGGCATGTCCGGGCTGGCCAAGAGCTGGGGCGCGGATCTGTCGATCGCCCTGAAGACCCGAGTCGAACGGATCGAGCCGGATGGCTCAGGCTGGCGGCTGCAATTTGACGACGGCTCTGCGCAAGGGCCTTACGACACGGTGGTGGTGTCGACCCCGCCGAGCCAGGCGCTCGATCTGCTTCCTAAGGGCGCCCGTGAGCCATTCTCTGCGATACAGGATGTGCGGGTCGCGCCGTGCTGGGCAGGGCTGTTCGCCTTCGATCCGCAGAACGGTCTCGCCGCAACCGCCGGCTTCGATTGCTGGCGGCTGGAAGAGGGCGGTTCGGACGACGTGTTGGTCTGGGCCGCGCATAATACATCCAAGCCCGGGCGCGTCGGCCTGGAGGCCTGGGTCGTCCATGCCGGGATCGCTTGGTCCGTCGCGCATCTTGAGGAGTCGCCGGAAATGGTCGCGCCTGTGTTGCTGGAGGGGCTCGGGGCGCTGACCGGCTACGCCGCGCCCAAACCCGCCTATCAGGCGGCGCATCGCTGGCGCTACGCCAGGACGATCGAGCCTTTGGGCAAGCCCTTTCTCAGCGACCGAGCCGGGTCCTTCTATGTCGGCGGCGATTGGTGCCTCGGCGCGCGGGTCGAATGCGGCTTCGACAGCGGGGCCGCCATCGCCCATGCAATCTTGTGGGACGCCGGGCTCGCCGACCGTCGCGCGGCAGGGTGAAGCGGATGGACTCGCTGCCATTCGGTTTCAATGCCGCAGTAATCGGCGCCTCGGGCGGGATCGGCGCGGCCGTGGCCGATCGGCTGGTCCAGGCTGGGGCCGGAACGGTCTGGCGATTTTCGCGATCGGCGCGGGGCGCGGATCATCTCTCCTACGACGACGAAAGTACAATCGAAGGGGCGGCCGCGCAGATTGATCGCCCGCTTCATTTGGTCTTTGTCGCCACCGGCGTCTTGCACGACGCGGCGGCGGGCGTCCGGCCGGAGAAAACCTGGCGCGCGCTCGATCCGGCCGCCTTGGCGCGCGTCCATCATATCAATACGATCGGGCCGGCCCTGGTCGCGAAGCATTTTCTGCCGAATCTGGCGCCCGATGCGCGCGCGATCTTCGCCGCGATTTCGGCCCGCGTCGGCAGCATCGAGGATAACGGGCTGGGCGGCTGGCACGCCTATCGCGCCAGCAAGGCGGCGCTGAACCAGATCATCAAGACGCTGTCGATCGAACTTGCACGCAAAAACGATCAGGCGCTCTGCGTCGGGCTGCATCCTGGCACGGTCGCCAGCGCCCTGTCGGAACCGTTTCAGCGTGGGGTCGCGCCGGGCAAACTCTTCACGCCGGACCATTCGGCCGCCTCCATGCTATCCGTTCTCGATGGGTTGCAGGCCGACGCCAGCGGCGGGCTCTACGCCTGGGACGGCGCCCGCATTCCGTTTTAGCCAAACGTTCCAGGTCGCAGGGTCAGGCCAATCCCAGATAGCGCTCGGCGAGGGCGGGGTCGGAGGTTAGGTCCGCGCTGTCGCCGGACCAAACGACGGCGCCTTTTTCGACAATGAAATGACGGTCGGCGATGCGGGCCAGATCGGCGATATTCTTGTCGATCACCAGGATCGCCTGGCCGTCCGCTTTCAGCCGGGCAAGAACGTCCCAGATCTCATGCCGGATCAGGGGCGCGAGCCCCTCGGTCGCCTCATCCAGGATCAGCAGTTTGGGGTTGGTCATCAGGGCGCGGCCAATGGCGAGCATCTGCTGCTCGCCGCCGGAGAGCAGATTGCCCATCGCGTTGCGCCTTTCCGAAAGTGCGGGAAAGAACTCGAAGACGCGCTGCAGGGTCCAGGGCCGCGCCTTGCCGCCGCGATTGGCCGCCGTGGCGATCAAGTTTTCCGAGACGGACAGATTTGGGAAAATCTGCCGTCCTTCGGGGACCAGGCCCAGACCGCGCCGCGCCGCTTGATGCGAGGGCATGCCGTCGATCCGCTCGCCGTTGAACCAAACGGCGCCGGCGGCGATCGGCGTGATTCCCATGGCCGAATGTACGGTCGTTGTTTTGCCCATGCCGTTACGCCCGATCAGGGTCGCGACCTGACCCGCATCCACCTCAAGCGACATGCCGAACAAAGCCTGGCTGGCCCCGTAATAGGTCTCGATCGCCTCCAGCCGCAGCATGGTCAGGCGGCCTCTTCGCCGAGATAGGCGCGTTTCACATCCTCATTGTCGCGGATGTTGTCCGGCGCGCCGGTGGCGATGATCTGGCCATAGACCAGGACGGATATCCGGTCGGCCAGGGCGAAGACCGCGTCCATATCATGCTCGATCAGCAGGATCGTCTTCTCGACTTTCAGGCCTTTCAGGATTTCGACCAGTCCGCGCGTTTCCTCTTGCCCCATGCCGGCCATCGGTTCGTCGAGCAGCAACAGGCTCGGATCGGTCGCCAGCGCCATGGCGATTTCCAACTGCCGGTGCTCGCCATGGCTGACCGCATGGGCCGGATGACGGGCCTTATCGATCAGTCCGACCCGCGCCAGCGCCGCCTCGGCCGGTTCGGTCAAGCTGGCGTCGTTCTGGGTCGGCCGCCAAAATCGGAAGGAATGGCCGTGATGCGCCTGCACCGCCAGCATGACATTCTCCAACAGCGTCATATCCTGAAACACGCTGGTGATTTGATAGGTGCGCGCCAGCCCCATATGCGCCCGCGTATGCATCGGCGTGTTTGTGATGTCCCGTCCTTCGAAACGAATTTCGCCGGAATCGGGCGCCAATTCGCCGGAGAGTTGCGCGATCAAAGTGGTCTTGCCGGCGCCGTTCGGCCCGATGATCGCGTGGATCTCGCCTTGTTCGACGTCGAGCTGCACATGCGAGGTCGCGTTGACCCCGCCAAAGCTCTTGTTCAGGTCGCGGATTTCCAGGATCGCGCTCATTCCGCCGGGTCCGCTTTAGCCGGCTGTTTTCCGAGCGCCGATCGTTTCGCGGTCAAGAGGCCGGAGATGCCGCCTTTGGCGAAAAGCACCACCAGAACCAGGATCGCGCCGAAGATGATGTGCCAATAGGTCGTGATCCCGCTCAGCACTTCTTCGATCAGCAGGAACGCCACCACGCCGAACAACGGCCCGAACAACGTGCCGGCGCCGCCGAGCACGACCATGAAGATCAGTTCGCCGGACCGGGTCCAGCCCATCATCTCCGGGCTGATGAAAGAGGTGTAGTTGCCCAACAGCGCCCCGGCGAAGCCGCACATCATCCCGGAAATCACATAGGCGGCCAAGCGGTAGCGATAGGCCGGGAAGCCGAGCGCGGCCATTCGGCGCTCGTTGGATTTGGCGCCTTTGATCACCATGCCGAAGCGCGAATTCACCATCCGATGCACGAGGTAGAGCGCGCCGATCAGTGAGGCGAGGCAGGTGTAGTAGAAGATCAGCCTTTGTTCGATATCCAGGACCGGAAATTCGCTGCGGGCGTAGATCACCAGCCCGTCGTCGCCGCCATATTCCTCGATCGAGATGAAGGCATAATAAGCCATCTGCCCGAAGGCCATGGTGATCATGATGAAATGAACGCCCTTGGTCCGCAGGCTGATCGCGCCGGTGATCAGGGCGAAGGCGCCGCAACCCAAGACGACGATGAGCAGATGCAGGAAGCCGGAATAGAGATCGTAATGGGCCGGGATACCGACCGCATAAGCGCCGAGTCCGATGAAGGCGGCGTGCCCGAAACTGACCATGCCGCCATAGCCGAGGATGAAATTCAGGCTCACCGCCGCGATCGCCAGAATGATCGTCCGGTTGATCACATCCAGCCAGAAGGCCAGCCCCAACGTCTCGGTCGCCAATGGCGCAAGGGCGAGCAGCAGCAGCAGGCCGAGCCCGGCTAGGGTCGCGATCGGATGGGTCTTCAGCATCGCGCCCTACCGCGTCTTCGGCGGGAACAGGCCTTGCGGCCGCAGCGCCAGGACGATCGCCATCAGGATATAGACCAGCATGGCCGAGATAGCGGGGGCCGCCGTCTCCGCCGCGTCGACCGACATGAAGAGCTTCATCATCTGATCGAGATAGGACCGGCCCAGCGTGTCGATCATGCCGACGATGAGCGCGCCGACGAAGGCGCCTTTGATCGAGCCGATGCCGCCGATAATGATCACGACGAAGGCGATGATGATGATGTCGTTGCCCATGCCGATCCGGGCTTCGGTGATCGGCGCAATCATCATGCCGCTGGCGCCCGCGATCGCGACGCCGACCGAGAAGACCAGAGCGAAGAGCAGCCGGATGTCGACGCCAAGCGCCTCGACCATGCGCCGGTTCGACGCGCCGGCGCGGATCAGCATGCCGGTCTTGGTGTGGTTGACGACGAAGTAGAGCCCGGCGGCGACCGCCAGCCCGACCGCAATGATCGCGATCCGGTAGGTTGGGAACTGACTGTCGCCGACCAGGGGCACGCTGGTCTCGAGCCAGGCGGGGAGCGGGATCGCCATGCCTTCGGCGCCCCAGATGATATGCACGCCGGTGTCGAAAATCAGGATCAGCCCGAAAGTCGCCAGCACATGGTCCAAGTGGTCACGCTGATACAGCGTCTGGATCACGCTGCGCTCGGTGACATAGCCGACCAAGGCCGTCAGCGGCACGCCGAGCAGGACGCCCAACAAGAAACTATCGGTCACCGCCGTGATCGTGCCGCAGAGATAGGCGCCGATCATGTAGAAGGATCCATGCGCCAGATTGATGAAGTCCATGATCCCGAAGACCAGCGTCAGGCCGGCTGCGACCAGAAACAGCAACACGCCGTATTGCAGGCCGTTCAGCAATTGGATCAGGAAGAGCGACATATCCATGGCGAGGACCGGGGCGGGCGGGATTCGTCAAAAACGTACAGGTGGAACTCAGAATTCCGCGACGGGCGCGGGACCAAAAGAACGGCGGGGCCGAGACCCCGCCGCCCAGAATAAGGTGTGACCGCTCCTACATGGCGCACTCGGCCGCATAGGGGTCCTGGTGCTTCTCGTAGACCAGATCGGTGATTTCCGTGGTCCAGCGGCCTTCGCTGTCGGTTACCGCTTCCCGGACATAAAGATTCTGGATCGGGAAGTGGTTGTTCCCCCAGGTCACAGCGCCGCGTGTTGGCAGCGACCGGGCTTCCCGCATCGCCGCGCGCAGCGAGGCGGCGTCTTTCGCGCCAGCTTTCTCCACCGCGTCCCGGATGAAGAACATCGCATCATAGGCTTGCGCCGCATAAAAGGACGGATAGCGGCCGTGCTTCTCCAGGAAGGCCGACACGAACTTGCGGTTTGTTTCGACCGGCAGGTCCGGCGACCAGGTCTGGGTCGCGAAGGAGCCGAGCACGCCGTCCAACCCGCCTTGCTGCAGCCGGGGCAGCGAGATCGCATCGACGGTGAAGACCGTGTAGAGCTTCATCGAGTCGCCCAAGCCCGCTTGCGTGAATTGCCGGATAAAGGCGCCGCCCGCCGCGCCCGGATAGAATACCCACATCGCTTCCGCGCCCGACGCTTTCGCCTTGGCCAGTTCGGCGGAGAAGTCCAACTGGGCGTCAGCGCCCCAGCGGGTCAGGTCCTTGCCCTTAATCTCGCCTTTGAAAGTGCGCTCGACGCCGGTCACCATGTTCTTACCGGCGGCGTAGTTCGGCGCCATCAGATAGGCGGACTTGACGCCCGTCTGGTTCAGGACCTCGCCTAAGGCCATCGGCGTCTGGTCGTTCTGCCAGGACACGCTGAAGAAATTCTCGTGGCAGCGTTTGCCGGCCAGTTGCGACGGACCTGCGTTCGCCGAGATCAGGATCTTGTCCGCGTCAAGCACCGGCTTGGACGAGGCCAACAACACGTGGGACCAGATGAAGCCGGTCACGACATCGACATCGTCCTGTTTGACCAGCTTATCGACCTTCTGTTTCCCGACCTCCGGCTTGAAGCCGTCATCCTCGTAGATCACCTCGACATCGAAATCGCCCATCTTGCCGCCGATATGTTCATAGGCCAGATCGAACGCGTCCTTCATGTCATTGCCGATCACGGCGGCGGGCGTGGTCAGCGTCGTGACAAAGCCGATCTTGATGCTCTCGGCCAGGACCGCCGGCGAGGCCAGCATGGTTGCGGCCAGAGCCAGCGAGGCGAAGGATTTTCTCATTCAGTTTCTCCCAGTTGCGGCGCCCCGTTTGCCGGCGGGACGCGTACTCGTGTATCGGCAAAAGCCGGTCTTCGACTCCCGCTTTATGCGGTTGTTCATGATGGCGCATTCCTCGACGCCCCGAATTCCGTAAGTTTGGCGCATTCTTTTCGATGGCGCCAGCCTCCTATTCCGGCGCTGTCGCTCCGTTTCATATCGGGCTGTAGGTAAGCGCCGCGCCATCGTCATGCCGGTCGGCGCGGCCGGTCTCGACCAAATGCTCCAGATGGGCAATCGTCTCGCCCAAGGCGAACAACATGTTCATCGCGTCCTGGGCATGGGGGAAGATCGCCAGGGATGCGTGCGCCGCCGTGCTCGAGCCGTGTTCGGCGAGGTGGCGCGCGACCGCATCCAGCCGGTCAGCGTGATGCGCCCTGATCTGCGCGATCCGATCATGCACGCCGCGAAACGGCTGCCGGTGCGAGGGCAGGATGAGGGTCTCCGCCGGCAACGCCGCGAATTTGTCGAAATTCCGCAGGAAGTCGCCCAACGGCCGCATCCCGGCGCGGTACCACCAGACCGGCACGATCGGGCTGATCTGCGGCAGAATCTGATCGCCCGAAATCAAGACGCCGTCCGTTTCGTTCCAAAGGGTCGCCAGGTCGGCCGCGTGGCCCTTGGCGGTGGTGACGCGCCAGTGTTTCCCATTGATCGCGATCCGCTCGCCGTCGCGAATCTGCCGTACCGACTCCGGCGGTCGTCGCACGCCTTCCCGGTATTTCTGACCGCCTTTCAAGTGATAGGCGCGGATGTCGTCCGACAGGCCGTGACGCGCGAAAAACCGATCCTGGCTCTCGACCCATTCGTCTTCCGGGATGCGCCACAAGAGGGTTCCGGTTAGCCATTCGGCCTCGGTCATCCAGAGCTCGCATCCATATTGCTCGGAAAGCCAGCCGGCGAGCCCGAAATGATCCGGGTGATAGTGGGTCGTGATCAGCCGCCAGGGCTTGCGCAGGCCCGCCGAGCCGTCAAACAGCGCGCGCCAAAGCGCTTGTGTCGTGTTGGACCCGATGCCGCTATCGACCAGGGTCCAGGCGGGCGCGCCGGTCGCCGGATGCACATCTTCCAGCATCCAGAGATTGATATGCTCCAGAGCGAAGGGCACCGGCATGCGCAGCCATTGCACGCCCGGGACGATCTCCACCGTCTCGCCGAAAGCCGGGGGATCGATCGCGGAATAGTCGAGGCCGTCATCCGGCCGGATCGGTTTGACGGGCCGCACCGGCTCGGGGCTATGCGGGCTTTGGGCGCTGTCAGCGGCGCGGGGAGGCGCGGTCATCGGGAAGGTTCTCGCGTGGCGGTGTCGGAAAGGGTCCGGCAGAAGTCGACGAGCGTTTCTCGTGTCGTCTCCGGCTGATCACGATGCGGCGCGTGACCGCAGGACGCAAGCTCTACGCGTCGGACGGTGGTCGCAGCCGCCACGCGCTCAATCCTGTCGAGTTGGGCAAGCGTGCCGTATTCGTCGTCTAGGCCCTGAACTGTCAGGATCGGCGCGGTGATGTGTGCGACGCTGTCGCTGATATCCCAATCCCGGAACGCCGGATCGAGCCAGATCCGGTTCCATTGCCGGAACGCGCCCTCTGGGTCGGCGTGATAAGCGGCCAGCCGCTTGGCCAAGTCGGTGGTTTCGAAAGCGGTTTTGGCCGCAGCGATGGACGTGATTGAGACGTCCTCGACGAAGACATGCGGGGCCAGCGCGGCGACGCCGGCGACGCTATCGGGAAAGGCGCCGGCATGGATGAGCGCGATCGAGGCGCCGTCGCTATGGCCGATCAGGATCGGCTTCTTGATCTCGAACGCGGCCAGGATTGCCGGCAAAACCGCGATCGCCTCTTGATGCATGTAATCCGGTCTGTAGGCCGCGCTGCGCTTTTCGCTGTCGCCGTAGCCGGCGCGGGAATAGATCAGCACCGCCGCGCCGACCGCCGCGCCTATGGAGGCTGGGAAATCCTTCCAAAGGGCCACCGATCCGAGTCCTTCATGCAGAAAAACCAACACAGGGCCTGCATCGTCAGAAGCGGCAGGGCGCCAGACGCATTCCAAACGATGACCGCCCGCGACCACATCGCGGCGTATGCTTGCCGGTTCGGACAAGGCTAGGCGTTGGCGCGCAGCTTGAAACGCTGGATCTTGCCGGTCGCCGTCTTCGGCAGGGCGTCGATGAAGGCGATCCAGCGCGGTCGTTTGAAGGCGGCCAACTCTTGTGCGACGAAGTCGATCAGCGCCTCCGCCATGGCGTCGGACGGCGCGTGGCCCTCGTTCAGGACGACATAGGCCTTGGGTTTAATCAGGTCGTCCTCGTCCGCTTGCCCGACGACCCCGGATTCCAAGACCGCATCATGTTTCACCAACGCCGCTTCAACCTCGAAGGGCGAGACATAGATGCCGCCGACTTTCATCATGTCGTCGGTACGGCCGGAATAGACATACACGCCATCTTTGGTGCGCGTATATTTGTCGCCGGTCCGGGTCCAGGGACCGCGGAAGGTCTCCAGGCTCTTGGCGCGCTGGTTCCAATACATCAGCGCCGCGCTCGGACCGCTGACCTCAAGCGTGCCGATCTCGCCATTCGCGACCTCTTGGCCGTCCTCGCCGACCAGCCGGACGCCATAGCCAGGGACCGGGCGCCCTGTGGAGCCGGGCGTGATATCGTCCGGGCTGTTCGACAGGAAGATATGCAGCATTTCGGTCGTGCCGATTCCGTCGATGATGTCGGTCCCGGTCGTGTCACGCCACCGCCGCAGCAGGTCGGCGGGCAGTGGTTCGCCGGCGGAGGTGCAGAGACGCAACGCATGCGCGCCCGGGCTTGGCAGGTCCTGAGACGCCAGCAGCATGCCGAATAGTGTGGGCACGCCATAGAAGACAGTCGGCCGCCCGTCGCGCAGGATCGCATTGACCGCGTCCGGGGTCGGCGGACCGGGGAGGAGGATGGTCGTCGCGCCGGCCGCCATAGGGAAGGTCAGGGCGTTGCCCAAACCATAGGCGAAGAACAGCTTGGCCGCGGAAAAGACCACATCGTCGTCGCGCAGACCCAGCACCTGCGCGCCATAGGTGTCGGCCGTGGCGATCAGATGCTCGTGGGCGTGCACGACGCCCTTGGGCTGACCCGTCGTGCCTGATGTATAGAGCCAGAAACAGATATCGCCGCGGCGGGTCGGCGCCGGCTCGAAGACGCTCTCCGCCGCCGCCATCAACGGTGTGAGGGCCTGAAATTCGGGCCGGTCTTCCGTACTCTCCGAAATCAGCGCCGCTTTTAGAGTCGGATGCCGGGTCAGCGGCTCGGGGAACAGATCGGCCAGCGGGTCGGAGACGACCAGGGCCTCGGCCCGGCTGTCGTCCAGCATATAGCCGTAATCGTCTTGCGTGAGCCGTGTATTGACCGGAACCGGGACGACCCCGGCCTTGATCGCGCCGAGAAAGGCGGCGACCAGATCAATCGTGTCGAGCATGCAGAGCAGGACGCGCGCCTCGCGCCCGACGCCCAGCGCGCCGAGCAGGTTTGCGAAGCGGTTCGACAGCGCCTCGACATCGTCATAGCTGTAGCGTTGGTCGCCCACGATATAGGCGGTCTTGCCGCCGCGCCCGGCCTTCAGATTGCGGCCGATCAGGTCTGACGCCGCGTTATAGAGATCGCCGAAGCGCCGCGCGCCGTCGGTCATAAAGCTTCCCCCTGTGTTCCGCCCGGCTGTTCTTGTTCTAGCGCAGGACGCCGCGCCGGATCAGGCGTTAAAGTCGATCGCACCCGCCGGCAGAAGATACAGGATCAACGCCTTGCCGCCGGTCACGGTCGGCGCATGCGCGGTCCTGGGCCCATAAACCAGCCAGCCGTCGCCGGCGCCGTCAAACGCTGCGCCGTCCTCAAGCGCCATGATCATGTCGATTTCGCCGTTGGGATGGGCGTGGCGCGGGCCGACCACCCGGTCCATCTCGACGACATCGACCGAGAAGCCCGCCGTCTTCTCGCCCGGTTTCAGGATGCGCCCAAACTTAACGCCGCCCTGTTCCCGGTTGCAGAGCCAACCCTCGGCGACGCCGGTTTCACACAGCGATTTGAGGGTTTGGAACACCGTGCCTGCGGGCGGGAAGGCGGTGTTCAGGTGATCCTGCAGCGCCGTGTCCAGAGGCCGGTGGGCGATCGTATGCGCGATGGCGGCGATCCAGTTGGTGAAGTCCCGTTGCGCCGTCGTCACGGCCTCGGTTTTAGACATCGCCCAATCCTCTTCTGGCCCTGTTGCGTCTTTTCATTCTAGGCCGCGACGCTTTCCGCGCTCTGGGTCAACAGATTGGCCCATTCCGCGGCCCATTCCCCGGCCTCATCCTCCGGCAGCGTTCCGCCGCTGGCGTCGTGCCGATGCACTTCACCCACCCGTTGCGCGCCAAGTGCGCTCAAGGTCTCGTCGAACTGTTTGCCGCCGAAACAGAAGGTCTGAGCGTAGGTCATGTCCCCAAGTGCGAACAGGCCGAACCGAACGCCGCTAAGATCCGGCTTCGCCGTTTGCAGCGCCTCGATGAAGGCTTGCGCATTGTCCGGCACGTCGCCCTGGCCGTAGGTCGAGCTGCAAATGATGACGTCGCCCGGCGCCGCCAGCGCCGTCTCGTCCAGCCCATCCATCAGCCGGATTTCCGTTTCCACCCCTCGCGCCTGCAGCGCGTCGGCCATTTCGTCGGCGCAGAGTTCGGCGGTTCCGGTCATGGTTCCCACAAAAATGGTGATCACGGGCTGTATCCTCTCTTGAGCGGCCGCCAAACGAAATGTCCCGAACGGCATAAGCTGCTCAGGTTGACGTTGATCAATGCACTATAGTGCATCATCATACTGTCTGACGCAAGCACGGACGGGCCGACCGGCCCAGTCCCGCGTCATGTTTGATGGAGACGGATTCGATAATGTCTGACCGGCATAGTGACGAGACGGCGCGCCAGTTGAGCGCGTTGGGCGCGCGGGTTCGCCGGCGGCGCGCCAAACGCGGCCTGTCGCGGCGCATCCTGGCCCAGGAATCCGGCGTTTCAGAGCGCTATCTGGCGCAACTGGAGTCCGGCGCGGCGAATCCGACTGTCTCGGTCCTGCGTCAGGTCGCCGATGCGATGGATGTCGATCTGGCGGAATTGGCGACCGGCATGGCGGCGCCGCCCAAGCGGTTGGCGGCGATCATCGACCGGTTGACGGCTTTGTCTGACAGCGAACTCGCGCAGGTTGAGGCGGGTCTTGCGCGGGCGGCCGACGGAAACGGCGTCGGACAGCGGGCGGGCCGGATCGCGCTGGTCGGGTTGCGCGGGGCCGGGAAGACGACGCTCGGCCGCCGCTTGGCCGAGGATCTGGGCGTGCCTTTCATCGAGCTCAACCGCTTGATTGAGCAGGAATATGGCGGCGGCGTCGGCGAGATCATGGCGCTGAACGGCCAGACCGCCTTTCGCCGCTATGAGCGTAAGATGCTCCAACGGATCATCGACGAGCACACCGAGGCGGTGATTTCCACAGCCGGCGGTATCGTATCTGAATCAGATACTTACGCCCATCTTCTCGAGCGCTGTCACACGATTTGGATCCAGGCGGCGCCGGAAGAACACATGGCGCGGGTAATCGCCCAAGGCGACCTGCGCCCGATGGCGCGCAACAAGGACGCCATGACCGATTTAGAAACAATTCTCGACTCCCGCGCCGCCGAATATGGCCGCGCCCAACAACGTCTGATGACCAGCGGCGACACGATCCCACAAAGCGCCGACAAGCTGCGCGCCCTGGCGCAAAACCTGTTGCAACATTGAGCCTAGCCCGTGGAACAGGCTTCGGCGCGCGGCGAAGTCTGAACTTTGCTGCACCGGTTTTGTGCTTGTTCGATCGTAAATGTGCAATATAGTGCAGAAACAGAGCTGAACGATCCTACCCCGTGAAACAGCGCCGAACCGACATGAGCAACGATCACGCCTTGCAGCCTATTGATTCCGAGATGGCCCTGACCGACACGGGTCAAAATGCCGACCTCGTCACCTACGACCGCGACCCGGCTTCTTATCGCCATTGGTCGCTTTCCATAGACGGCGAGGTTGCGACTCTGACGCTGGCAGTCGATGAGGCGGGCGGGATCAAGCCAGGCTATGCGCTGAAGCTCAATTCCTATGATCTAGGGGTCGATATCGAGTTTCACGACGCGGTCCAGCGCCTGCGCTTTGAACATCCCGGCGTGAAGGTGGTCGTGGTCACCAGCGGCTTGGACCGGATGTTCTGCGCCGGCGCCAACATCTACATGCTGGGTCAGTCGAGCCATGGCTGGAAGGTGAATTTCTGCAAATTCACCAACGAGACGCGGAATGGGTTGGAGGATTCGAGCACCGATGGCGGGCTCAAGTTCCTGGCGGCCTGCAATGGGGCGACGGCCGGCGGCGGTTATGAAATCGCGCTGGCCTGCGATGAGATCCTGCTGATCGACGACCGGACCAGCGCGGTCAGCCTGCCGGAAGTGCCGCTCTTGGGCGTGCTGCCGGGGACGGGCGGCCTGACCCGCGTCACCGACAAGCGCAAGGTGCGGCGTGATCTGGCCGATGTCTTCTGCACGTCAGAAGAAGGCGTACGCGGCAAGCGCGCGCTGGACTGGGGGCTGGTTGATCATCTCGCCACCGGCCGGACCTGGGAGTCGAAAACCGCCGAACGGGCTGAGGCCCTGGCGGCGCAAAGCAGCCGTCCCGGTGTCGACGCCGCGCATGGCGCGCCCCATGGCGTTCCGATGACCCCCTTGGAGCGCCGGATCGACGCCGACGGCTATCACTACGAATATGTCGACGTCGCGCTCGATCGGGCTGCGCGGCGCACGGTGCTGACGGTGAAAGCGCCGACCCATGATGTCGCCCATACGGAACCCGGGATCGTGGCGGCGGGCATGGATTGGTGGCCGCTGGCGCTCGCGCGCGAGCTGGACGACGCGATCCTGATGCTGCGCACGAATGAGGAGGATGTCGGTCTCTGGGTCGTGAAGACCGAGGGCGACCCGGCGCAGGTCCTCGCCGCCGATGCGGCGTTGGTCGCCAACAAGCACCACTGGTTCGTGAAAGAGACGATCGGCATGCTGCGCCGTACCTTGGCGCGCTTGGACGTCTCCGCGCGTTCGATCTATGCGGTGATCGATCAGGGGTCGTGCTTCGCCGGCACCCTATTCGAATTAGCCCTGGCGGCGGATCGCAGCTACATGCTCGACCTGCCGGACGAGCCGGAGCATGCGCCGGCGATCGCGCTGTCTGAGATGAATTTCGGGCCTTATCGCATGGTGAACGGCCTGACCCGGCTGCAGACGCGGTTCCCAGGCGATGGCGCAGAGGCGCTGAGAGACCGCATCGGCCAGCCTCTTGCGGCGCCGGACGCCGATGAAGCGGGACTGGTGACCTTCATTCCGGACGACTTGGATTGGGACGATGAGATCCGCCTGGCGCTCGAGAGCCGCGCCAGCCTGTCGCCGGACGCCTTGACCGGGCTTGAAGCGAATCTGCGTTTCGCCGGGTCTGAGACCATGCTGACTCGCATCTTCGGGCGGCTCAGCGCTTGGCAGAATTGGATTTTCAACCGACCGAACGCGGCGGGTGAGCAGGGGGCGCTGAAACGCTACGGCGCCGGCTCCCGCGCTGACTTTGATTGGCGCCGGGTCTAGGCCCCTTCGCGCGCAAACAGAGAGGACCCCATCCTATGGCGATCGACTACCAACAGAAGATTCCGAACAATGTCGATCTGGGCACCGACCGCCGTTTGCAGCGGGCGTTGGAGCATTGGCAGCCGCGGTTTCTGGAATGGTGGCGCGATTTGGGGCCGGAAGGTTTCATGGCGTCGGATGTCTATCTGCGCACCGCGACCTCGGTCGACGCCAAGGGCTGGGCCGAGTTCGGCCATGTGAAGATGCCGGACTATCGCTGGGGCGTTTTTCTCGCCGATCGCGAGCCGGACCGGACGATCGGTTTCGGCGACTATTACGGAAAGCCGGCCTGGCAGGAAGTGCCCGGCGAGTTCCGCGCGCCGCTGCGCAATCTGATCGTCACCCAGGGCGATACCGAACCGGCCTCGGTCGAACAGCAAAGGCTCTTGGGCCAGACCTGTCCGTCGCTCTATGACCTGCGCAATCTGTTTCAGGTGAATGTCGAGGAAGGTCGCCACCTCTGGGCCATGGTCTATCTGCTGCACGCCCATTTCGGCCGAGACGGTCGGGAAGAGGCGGAGGAGTTGCTGCACCGCCATTCGGGCGACCCGGACAATCCGCGCATCCTCGGCACCTTCAACGAGCCGATCGACGATTGGCTGTCCTTCTTCATGTTCACCTATTTTACCGACCGGGACGGCAAGTTCCAGTTGAAGAGCCTCGCGGAAAGCGGCTTCGATCCGCTGGCCCGGACCTGTCAGTTCATGCTGACCGAAGAAGCGCATCACATGTTCGTCGGCGAGACCGGTATCGGTCGGATCATCAAACGCACGAATCAGATGATGGCCGATCTGAAGACCGACGATCCGGAGACCTTGCGCAAGGCGGGCGTCATCGATCTGCCGCTGCTGCAACGTTATGTGAATTTCTGGTTCTCAAGCTGCATGGACCTGTTCGGTTCCGAAAGCTCGTCAAACGCTGCGACTTATTTCGCCAATGGGCTAAAAGGGCGGCCGGACGAAAAGCTGAAATTCGAGGATCATGTGGTCGCTGACGCGGTCTATGAGCTCGAGGTTCCGAACGGGGTCGAAGGCCCGACAATCCAGGAAATCCCGATGCGGAACGCGATGAACGACATTGTCCGCCGCGCCTATATCGACGACTGCCGGATCGGCCTGACGCGCTGGAACCGATCGATCAAAAAGGCTGGGTTCGATGTCGAAATCACCCTGCCCAGCCCGCATTTCCGGCGCTCTGTCGGTCCGTGGGCGGGCGTCCATACCGACCCGGCTGGGAACCGTGTCAGCGCCGAGACCTTCGCCGCGAAGGCCTCGACCTGGCTGCCGACCGAGGCGGACCGCGCCTATGTAAAATCGCTGATGGTGGCGGTTACCGAGCCCGGCAAGATGGCCGGCTGGATCGCGCCGCCCGACCGCGGCATTAACAGCCAGGCGGTCAATTACGACTATGTCCGCATTCACTAAGCGGCCGGGTCGAGACCGACGGCGGCGCGCCCTTCGTCGGTCTTGATCGAGAAGTCGCCGCCGTCATAGGGCCGCGCCGCATCGGTGCAGAGCCAGGCGATTGCTTCCGCCGGCCAGGCGGCGGGGATATGGATCGAGAAATCCAACTGGCTGACCGGGTTGATCCCGCTGTCCTTGATCGCGTGCTGCATGTCGGTCGCGACCGTGCCCGGGCTGAGGCCGACGACCCGCACGCCCTTGTCGGCATATTCCTTGTGAACGGACTTGGTCAGCATCAGGACAGCGGCCTTGCTGGCGCAATAATGGCTCCAGCCTTCCAACGCGTTGGTCGCCGCGCCGGACGAGATATTGATGATCACGCCGCCGCCTTGCGCTTCCATCAGCGGGATCGCCGCCCGCAGGCCATAATAGACGCCTTTCAGATTCACATCGATCACCTCGCCCCAGGCGTGAGGATCGGAGTCCGCCAGCCGCGCGATCGGCTCGATCGAGCCGGCGTTGTTGACCAGAATGTCGAGCGACCCGAATCGCTCGACCGCGGCATCAACCGCCGCTTTTACCGCGCCCCAGGAGGTCACGTCGCAGGGAACCGCCAGGGCCTTGTCCCCAATCTCCGCCGCCAAGCTGGCCAGCCTGTCGCGCTGCCGGGCCGCCAGCACCACATTCGCGCCCGCCAGCGCCAGACGTTTCGCCGCCGCCGCTCCGATCCCTTGGCTCGCGCCGGTGACCAGCGCCGTCTTGCCGGTCAGGTCGATATTGTTGATGGCTGTGATCTCGTCGCTCATGGCGTGGCTCCTTACATCCGTGGGACTGATTATGTCAGAGCCTACGCGTCTCGGCCGACAGGGAAAGCGCCCCGCACGCAGCAATCCTGTGCGAGACGCGCATTAATGGGCCAAGTCTGTTGCGCGAACCGGAAACGCCGGCGGAGAGATTTGCGCTTTTGTCTACGCCGCCAGGGCGCCGCGGATCGGGTAGTTGTTTTTCTGGATGAAGTCCACGCCGCCCAGCAAACTGTCGAGGTCTGGGCGTGCGAAGGGCGCATTGGATTTATCGAGGATCTGGATGGTCCCTTCCGCATTGACGATGAAGACGCCGGGCTCGGCGAAGGGCGCCGGGGCTTCCTGCTCGCTGCGCGGCTGCGAGATATAGAGACCAAGCTGGCGCGCCTGGTCGAGCGTCAGGCCGACGCCGACGGTCCCGGTGTAGCCGGACTCTTCGATGAAGGGTCTGGCCCGGTCCGCGCTGTCGACGGAGACCGCGATCACGTCCAAACCAAGCTCGGCGAATTTCTCCGCGCGCTCTTCGATCTGGGCGAGATATTCCTTGCAGAGCGGGCAGTGGGCGCCGCGATAGACGAAGACGGCCTTCCAGCCGGGGCCGCCGAGATTGGCCTCTCCGCCATCCAGCGTCTGGACAGTGATGGTGGGCATTGTTTGGGCGGGGGCGGCGATGGTGGGCGTCGACAAGAAGCGTCCTCATGGTGCGTGTGAATGATGAGGCGGGAGATAGGAAGTCGCCGCCGACCGTCCAGAGGTGCCGTGCGCGGTCACGCAAAGTTCATGCAGTCATTCCGCTGCGTTCAGCGCCGGTTGGTTGAATTGCAACTCCGCGAGATTGGCGTAGAGCGGCGAGCGCTCCATCAGCTCGGCATGGGCGCCGATCGCCTGGATGCGGCCTTCATCCATCACCACGATCCGGTCTGCATTGACGACCGTGGCCAGCCGGTGCGCGATCACCAGCGTCGTGCGCCCTTTCATCAGCCGCGCCAGCGCTTCTTGCACCAGCCGCTCATTCTCCGCATCCAGCGCGCTGGTCGCTTCATCCAACAGCAGGATCGACGGGTCGCGCAGGATTGCGCGGGCGATGGAGATGCGTTGGCGCTGACCGCCGGACAGGCGCACGCCTTTTTCGCCGAGATAGGTGTCGTAGCCTTCGGGCAAATCCTGAATGAAGCCCTCCGCCATGGCGTCAGCGGCGGCGGCGCGGATCGCCGAGTCTTCCGCGTCCGGCGCGCCGTAGCGGATATTCTCAAACGCGCTGGAGCCGAAGATCACCGGCTCCTGCGGGACCAACGCCGTGCGCTGGCGCACCGCGATCGGGTCGGCGTCAGCGATATCGACCCCGTCCAGCATCACCGCGCCGGAGTCCGGGTCGTAGAACCGCAACAGTAGCTGGAACACCGTCGATTTGCCGGCGCCCGACGGGCCGACCAGCGCGACCGTCTCACCCGGGGCCACCGAGAGCGTGAAGTCGCTCAGGGCCGCGCTGTCCGGCCGCGAGGGGTAGTGGAAATCGACATGCCGGAATTCCAGCCTTCCTTCCGGCGCAGGGAGGGCGACGGGGTTTTCCGGCGGCTGAATAGCGCTGTCGGTCTGTAACAGTTCGATCAGCCGCTCGGTCGCGCCGGCGGCGCGCTGCAACTCGCCATAGACTTCCGAGACGATGCCGACAGAAAAGGCGACGATGATCGCGTAGAACAGAAAGGCGGTCAGTTCGCCGCCGGTGATCACGCCGTCCATCACATCGCCGCCGCCGACCCAGAGAATGGCGCCGACGCCGCTGAAAACGACCAGCGTCACCGTGGCGGATAGGACGCCGCGCAGCCGGGTGCGCACCAGCGCCGTTTCGAATGCGTCCGCCACCTCGTCACCGAAACGGGTACGGTCCCTGTCCTCGTGGGTGAAGGCCTGGACGGTGCGGATGGCGTTCAGGCTCTCCTCAGCGAAGGCGCCGACATCGGCGACCCGGTCCTGGCTCTGACGCGACAGGACCCGGACCTTGCGGCCGATATAGAGGATCGGCACGACGACGATCGGGACCAGCAGCAGGGCCACCAGGGTCAGCTTCAGATTGGTGACCGCCATCATGATCAGCCCGCCGAGCATCAGCAGTACGTTGCGCAACGCCATCGAGACGCTGGAGCCGACCACCGACTGCAGCAGTGTCGTATCAGTGGTCAGGCGGGAGAGGATTTCACCGGTCTTGGTGACCTCGAAAAAGCCGGGATCGAGCCGCAGAATACGGTCGAACACCGCATTGCGTAGATCGGCGACAACGCGCTCGCCCAGCCAGGTGACCAAATAGAATCGGATGAAGGATCCGATCGCGACTGCGGCGCCGATCCCCATCAGGATCAGCAAGGCCTGGTTCAAGGCGCTGGGGTCTTCCCCGCTGAAGCCGCGATCCACCAACAGCCTCAGCCCCTGACCAATGCTCAGCCCCGCTCCGGCGGTGAATGTGAGGGCGATCAACGCGAAAAAGACGCGCAGCCGATAGGGGCGCAGGAATCCCAACGCCCGGCGCAGGGCTCGGATATCCTTGCCTTTAGGCCGGTCGAGGCCGGGATTGGGAGCGGAATAGCGCGCCATGGGTCGTCAGGCTTTCGGTGCTGATGCGCGGAACTGATCGCGTTATCGCCCGGTGCGGCGCCGAACCCAAGCGATTTCAGCGCGTCACATTGCGCGTTCGGCCCCTATGGCCGCGCTGCCGGGATGACCGCACGGCTTTCGATCTCGACCTTGGCCCGGTCCTCCATCAAGGCGCGGACTTCGACCATCGCCATCGCTGGGAAGACGCGGCCGAAGGTTTCGCGATAGGCGTCGCCCATCTCGGCCTGACGCGCCAGGCACTCCGCCTTATCCGTGATGTACCAGGTCATCGACAGGACATGTTCCGGCCCGCCGCCGGCCTCGGCCAGAATGGCGACCGTGTTTTGCAGCGCCTGCCGTGCCTGGCTGACCAGATCGTCCGTCTCGAAGACCTGGTCCCCGGTCCAGCCGATCTGACCGGCCACCTCGACCAGTCGGTCGCCGGGTTGCAGGACGACCGACGCGCCATGGGAATAGCCTTTGCCGCGGCGCCAGCCTTCGGGATGCAGAAACTCGATGGTCATGGCGTCCTCCCGAAGGCGCTAGTCGCCGCGCAGTTTGAAACGCTGCACCTTGCCGGTCTCGGTCTTGGGCAACGCATCGACGAATTCGATGGCGCGCGGGTATTTGTAGGGCGCGATCCGCTGTTTGACCCAGTCTTGCAGCGCATCGGTCAACGCGGTTCCGGGGTTATGGCCAGCGCGCAGCACGATATAGGCTTTGACGATGGTCCCGCGCTCTTCATCCGGCGCGCCGATCACCGCGCATTCAGCGACAGCGGCATGGCCCAACAGGCAGTCCTCGACTTCCGGCCCGGCGATGTTATAGCCGGCGCTGATGATCATATCGTCGGCGCGCGCGGCGAAATGGAAATAGCCGTCCTCATCGACCCAATAGGCGTCGCCGGTCAGGTTCCAGCCGTCGCGCACATAGACAGTCTGACGGTCGTCAGCGAGATAGCGGCAGCCGGTCGGGCCGCGCACCGCCAGCTTGCCAACCTCGCCGGGCGGTAGGTCTTTCATGGCGTCATCGACGACGCGCGCCTCGTAACCCGGGATCGGCTTGCCGGTGGCGCCCGCGCGCATCTGGTCCGCCGGGGCGGCGATGAAGATATGCAGCAACTCGGTCGAGCCGAGCCCGTCGACGCAGGCGATTCCGGTCATCCGCTTCCAGGCCTCGAAAGTGGCGCTGGGCAAAGTCTCGCCGGCCGAGACGCAGCTATGCAGAGAGGCGAGGGCGTCATCCCGATGCGGCGCCGCCTCTTCGATCGCCGTCATGATCGCGCGGTAGGCGGTCGGCGCGGTGAACAGCGTGGTCGCGCCATAGGTTGGGATCGCGTCCAGCAAGGCGGGCGGCGTCGCCTTCTCCAGCAGGACGGTTGAGGCCCCATAGCGCATCGGGAACAGGACCAGCCCGCCGAGCCCGAAGGTGAAGGCGAGGGGCGGAGAACCGATGAAAACGTCGCTTTGTTTCACCTGCAGACAGTGCGCCGGTACAGCGTCGCAGATCGCGATGATGTCGCGATGGAAATGCATCGTGCCCTTGGGCTTGCCGGTGGTGCCGGAGGTGAAGGCGATCAGGACCACATCGTCGCTGGCGGTCGGGACCGGGTCGAAATGGTCGGGCTTCGCCGCTGTCAGGCCTTCCAACTCCGCCCCGCCGGTCTCGCCATTGAACAGGCAAATCCGTTTCAGTCGCGGACTAAGCCGCTGGGCGCCCGTCATCTCCGCCATTAGCCGCTCGTCGCACAGCGCCAGATCGATCTCCGCCTTGTCGATGATCACCGAGAGTTCCTGGGCGCGCAGCAAGGGCATGGTGGCGACAACGATCCCGCCCGCCTTCGCCACGGCGAACCAGCAAGCGACCATCATTGGGTTATTGGCGGCGCGCAGGAGCACGCGGTTCCCCGGTTGCAGCCCCAAATCCTCGATCAGGACATGGGCGATACGGTCGGTTTGCGCTTTCAGCTCGGCATAGGTCCAGCGCATCGCAGGCGCTATCAGGCAAGGCCGGTCGCCCCAACCCCGCGTCACAGCTTTGTCCAGTAACTCTTCAATACAATTAAGTTTTTCGGGATAGTCAAAGGGCGGTTCACCAAGCAGAAAATCCGGCAACTGGTTCGCCGGCGGCAGGTTGTCTCGGGCGAACGTGTCGCGATGCGCGGTATAGGCGCCCACTTAAGATCCCTCCCGCGAAGGCGCGGCGTCGATGGTGCTACCCGCCGCAAAATCCGCCATGGCCTGCCGAGCGATGATTAGTTTCTGAACCTCCGATGCGCCTTCATAGATTCGCAAGGCGCGGATCTCGCGATAGAGCGTCTCGACCGGATGGCCGCTGACCACCCCATGACCGCCGAACAGCTGCACCGCGTCATCGATCACTTTCTGCGCCTCGTCTGTCGCGTAGAGTTTCGCCATGCTGGCCTCGCGCGTGACCCGTTCCGCGCCGGAATCCTTGGTCCAGGCGGCGCGATAAACCAGGAGCGCGGCGGCGTCGACGCGCAGCGCCATGTCGGCCAGCTTGCCTTGCACCATCTGAAGCTCGCTCATCGGCGCGCCGAACAAGTGGCGGGTTCCTGCCCGTCCCAGCGTCTCGTCCAACGCGCGACGGGCGAAGCCAAGCGCCGCCGCGCCGACGGTCGAGCGGAAGATATCCAGGTTCGCCATGGCGAGTTTGAACCCGGCCCCGACCGCGCCAATCAGCGCGTCTTTCGGCAGGCGGAGATCATTGAAACGGAGCCGGGCCAGCGGGTGTGGGGCGATGACCTCGATCCGCTCGACCACCTCCAGGCCGGGCGTGTCGGCGGGGCAGAGGAAGGCGCTCAATCCGCGTGCGCCATCCTCGGGTGAGCCGGTGCGAACGACCAGCGTGTGGAAATCGGCGAGACCGCCATTGCTGATCCAGGTCTTTTCGCCATGGATCCGCCAATGATCGCCGTGATCTTCCGCCGTTGCGGCCAAGGCGGCGACGTCGGAGCCGGCCTCGGGCTCAGACAAGGCGAAGGCGGCGATCGCCTGACCGCGCCGCACCTTCTGAAGCCAGGCGTCCTTCTGCGCCGCGCTCCCCATCAGGCTGATCGGACCGCTTCCTAACCCCTGCATGACGAAGGCGAAATCGGCCAGGCCGCTATGCCGCGCCAGGATTTCGCGGATCAGGCAGAGAGATCGCACATCCAGGCGTTCGAACCTGCCGCCATGGCTGGCCGGAACCGCGTAGTCGAGCCAGCCAGCCGCCGCCAGGGCCTCGACTAGACGCCGGCAGGTCCCGTCCAGGTCCTCTTCAGCGGTCTTGAGCAGGGCCGGCAAAGACGCGCGCGCCCAATCCTCCAACCCTTCGGCCAGCACCCGATGGGACGGCTCGAAAAAAGGCCAGTCGAGGAAAGTCGCGTCGGGCATGGAAGGTTAGTTCCCCTCGAACCTTGGCTTTTCTTTCTCTGCGAAAGCGTGAAAGGCGCGGTGGAAGTCCCTTGTCTGCATGCAGATCGCCTGGGCCTGCGCTTCCGCCTCGATCGCCTGCGCCAGCGACATGTCCCATTCCTGGTTCAGCATGGTCTTGGTCATGCCATGCGCGAAATTCGGGCCCGCGGTCAGCCGCGCCGCGTAGGCGATCGCCTCTTCCAGCAGCTTTTCGGGCGGGACGACGCGGTTGAAGAAACCCCAGCGCTCGCCTTCCTCGGCGGTCATCGTCCGGCCGGTGAAAAGCAGGTCGGCGGCGCGGCCCTGGCCGATCACCCGGGGCAGCATCGCGCAGGCCCCCATATCGCAGCCGGCGAGCCCGACACGGGTGAACAGAAAGGCCGTCTTGGCCGCCGGCGTTCCGAAACGGATATCCGCATAGAGCGCGATCATCGCCCCGGCCCCGGCGCAGACCCCGTCCACCGCGGCGATCACCGGAACCGGGCAGGCGTTGATGAATTTCGCCAGATCGCCGGTCATGCGGGCGAATTCCAGCAGTCCGGCCATGTCCTTTTCGAGCAGCGGCTGAATGATCTCGAAAACATCACCGCCGGAGCAGAAATTCCCGCCGGCCCCGGTGATCACGACGGCCTTGATCGCCGACTGGCGGTCCAGATCGCGGAAGAAATCGCGCAGTTCGGCATAGGACTCGAAGGTCAGCGGGTTCTTTTTCTCCGGCCGGTTCAAGGTTACGATCGCGACATCGCCGCGCAGGGCGAGATCAAAATGCTCAGGCGTGGGAATAGCCATCATCAACGAGCCTCCTGTTCATTCCAGTGCGCTTCGGCGTCCATGGCGGAGGCCCGCACCGACGCCAACAGGGCGGTCAGGTCGTTTCTTTGCGACTCATTCACGCCTGCGAGGATTTCTTGCACCCAACCTTCATGCTCTTGCGCCATCGATGCAAAGTCTCGCCGGCCCTTGGCGGTCAGAGCCACGAAGAAGGCGCGGCGGTCTGTCGGATGCGGCCGCCGAGCGGCCAGGCCCTCCTTCTCCAACCGGTCGACAAGGCCGGTGACATTGCCGCCGGTGACCCGCAGACGGCGGCCGATATCGCCCATGGTCAGACCGTTCTCCGCCGCGTACAGAACCGCCAACAAATCGAAACGGGCGAGGGAGACGCCGTATCGGTCGCGCAATCGGCTGGAGACCGCGTCTTCGATGAGGCGCGACGCGTCCAGCAGGCGCAGCCAAAGGCGCAGCGCCTCCTTGCCGCCTGGATCGGCCAACCGATCATTCTCTCTCGTGCGCGGGAGCGTCATCCGACCATCACCTCGCCGCCGGCCACCGCCAACGCTTGCCCGGTGATCGCATGCGCCCCGTCGGACGCCAGCCAGGAGACCGCGTCGGCCACATCCTCTGGCGCGATCAAGCGTCCTTGCGGATTGGCTTCGGTCAGCGACGCGCGGGCCTCCGCGTCCGGCATCCCAGTCTTGGCGGTGATATTGGCGACAGACCGCTCCAACAGCGGCGTCTCGGTGAAGCCGGGGCAGACCGCATTGACCGTGACGCCGCTGCGCGCCGTTTCCAGGGCCAGTGACCGGGTCAGGCCGATAACGCCATGCTTCGCTGCGCTATAGGCGCTGACATAGGCGTAGCCCTTCAATCCGGCGGTGGAAGCGACGGAGATGACCCGGCCCCAGCCAGCCGACTTCATCGCCGGCAGCGCGGCCTGGGTCATCAGGAAGACGCCGGTCAGATTCACCGCCAGCATCCGATTGAAGAGCGCCGGGTCGGTCTTCTCGAAGGGCGCCGATTCGGCCGCGCCGGCGCTGTTCACCAGGATTTGCGCCGGGCCGAGCGTCGCATCAATGCGCCCAACCGCCTCCTGGACCTGCGCTGCATCGGTGACATCGCAGGCGAAACCTTGAGCGCCGTCAAACGCGTCTGCCGCTGTCTCCACACGGCGCCCATCCCGGCCAAGGATGGCGATGCGCGCGCCTTCCCGCGCCAGACGCGCGGCGACGGCCAGACCGATACCCGATCCGCCGCCGGTCACGATCGCCGTGCGACCGGCATGGGGTTTGGGATCGGGCGCATCACTCACGGCGTCAGACCTTGATCGCCATGTCGGCGGCGCGGGAGAGATTGCGCCGATACTGGTCTTCGCCCGCCAGATAGGGGTTCGGCCAGGCGATCGGCGCCTGTTGTTGGGCTGCGGCGTGCAGGGTCCAATACGGATCGGCGAGATGCGGGCGGCCAAGCGCGCAGAGATCGGCGCGGCCCGCGGCGAGGATGCTGTTCACATGATCGGGTTCGAAGATATTGCCGACCGCCATCGTGGCGATCTGCAGCTCGTTCCGGATACGGTCCGAGAAGGGGGTCTGGAACATCCGCCCATAGACAGGCTTGGCGTCCGTGCTGGTCTGACCGGCCGAGACATCGATCAGATCGGCCCCGGCTGCGCTGAAGGCGCGCGCGATTTCAACCGCGTCCGTGTCCGTGTTGCCGGTCTCGCCGGACCAGTCATGGGCGGAGATCCGCACCGACATCGGCTTTTCAGCGGGCCAGACCGCCCGCATCGCCCGAAACACCGCGAGCGGAAAACGCAGCCGATTTTCCAAAGACCCGCCAAAATCGTCGGTGCGCCGGTTGGTCAGCGGCGTCAAGAAAGCGGAGAGCAGATAGCCATGGGCGGCATGCAGTTCGAGCAAATCGAAGGCGCATGCGATCGCCCGCTTCGTCGCGGCGACGAAGGCGTCGATGACCGCCGCCATATCCTCTTCGGTCATTTCTCGGGGCGTCTGATTGGCGTCCGACCACGGGATGGGGGAAGGGGCCAGCAGCGGCCAATTCCCCGCATCTAAAGGCTGATCCATGCCTTCCCAGCCGATCTTGGTCGAGCCCTTGGGCCCCGCATGGCCCAATTGCAGCGCGATCTTGGCCGGCGTCCAGGCATGAACGAATTCCACTATGCCGGCCCAGGCTTCCTGCTGCGCGTCATTGTACAGGCCCGGGCAGCCCGGCGTGATCCGCCCGTCCGGCGTGACGCAAGTCATCTCGGTGAAGACCAGCCCGGCGCCGCCTTGAGCGCGCGATCCGAGATGCACCTTGTGGAAATCGTTGGGCGTCCCGTCGCTGGCGCTATAGGTCGCCATTGGCGAGACGACGATCCGGTTGGCGAGGGTCATGTCGCGCAGGGTGAATTGGGTCAGCATCGGCGGCGGCGCGGATTCGTTGGCGCGATCTTCCTCCGACGCGCCGGCGAACCAGCGCTCGACCCCCTCCAGCCAGTTCGGATCGCGCAGTCGGAGATTATCGTGGCTGACCCGCTGCGACCGGGTCAGCAGCGCGTAAAAGAATTGCGGCGGATCGAAATGGGTGTAGCGCTCGACATCCTCGAACCATTGCATCGAGTTGCGCGCCGCGCTTTGCAGTTTCAGCACCTCCAGCCGCCGCGCTTTTTGATACTTCGCGAAGGCGTCTTCCAGGCTCGCTTCCTCATGCAGCAGGTCGGCCAGAACGATCGCGTCCTCTAGGGCCAGCTTGGTGCCCGATCCAATAGAGAAGTGCGCCGTATGCGCGGCGTCGCCCATCAGGACGATGTTCTTATGATGATATTGCCGGCAATTCACCCGCGGGAAATTAAGCCAGGCCGAACCACGTAGATGCCGCGCATTGCTCATCAGGGCGCAGCCGTTGAGATGGTCGCCGAAGATGCGCTCACATAATTCAATCGACTCGTCGGTGGTGGCGGTGTCCAGCCCCAGGCCGCGCCAGGTCTCTTCGGTGCATTCGACGATGAAGGTGGAGGTGTCGTTATCGAAGCGATAGGCGTGGACCCAGATCCAGCCATGCTCGGTCTCTTCGAAAATGAAGGTGAAGGCGTCGAAGAGCTTGTGCGTGCCGAGCCAGATATAACGGTTAGGCCGCAGGTCGATGTCCGGTTGGAAGACCTCTTCATACTGGTTGCGGATGCGGCTGTTCAGCCCGTCGCAGGCGACGATGAGGTCATAATCGGCGTAGGCGTCGAGGTCGCCGACCTCGGTCTCGAATTCGAGCGTCACGCCCAGCTCTACCGCCCGGTCTTGCAGGATATTGAGCATCCGTTTCCGGCCGATCCCGGCGAAGCCATGGCCGGTGGACCGTTCGCAAGTTCCCTTGAAATAGGTCGCGATATCGTCCCAATGCGCGAACTCACCCAGGATCAAATCGGCGCTTTTCGGATCGTTGCGCCTCAGATTGTCCATCGTCTGGTCAGAGAAGACGACGCCCCAGCCGAACGTGTCGTAGGGCCGGTTGCGCTCGATGACGACAATCTCATGCGCCGGATCGCGCAGCTTCATGGAGATTGCGAAATAGAGGCCGGCCGGGCCGCCGCCGATACAGGCGATTTTCATGCCTTCCATCCTCAGCCGAGATGAACGCTGAGAACTATAGACCTATAAATTTTAGATATAAAGTATTTTTCAGCCCCGGCGTCGCCCGGCCGCCGCTTGGATCGCGGCCAACTGATCTGGCAATGAAGCGGAAGCGGCGGGGAAGGCGCCCTTCAGCGCCGCGGTGCCGACCGTGAAGCCGGCGGCCCCGGCCGTACGGCAGGCCGCAACCCGTTCCGGACTGTCGATCCCGCCCGCCATGATCACGGGTTTTCCGGCAGCCGCGCAGACCTGCAGCATCAGGGCCGGAATGTCGCCTGTCGCGCGGTAGGCCAACAGGTCCAGCCCGTCGACATCCGCGCGCTGCGTCAGCATTCGGGCCGACTCGACAATTGCCTCCGGCGCGCCATGCAGTTCCGACGGATGGCCGCGAACCGTTCCCGCAAATGGGTAATAGCGGCAGTCGGTCCCGCGTAGCAGCGGCGCGACGACATCGGGCCGGACGCCGCCCATCAGCGTATCGACGCCAAGCGCGACGGACATCTCCGCGCTGCTCCGTTCGCTGGCCTCGTCCAGGCTGACGACCTCCAGATAGGTCGTACAGCCCGCCGCCCGCAGTGCGTCGTGAAGGGTGCGCAAGGCGTCGAATGGCAGCCCGACATCTTTGAAGCCGATATGGCGGACGCCGACCTCGATCGCGGTCTGCGCCAACGCGATGGCGTCCGGGACCGTTTTGTCGTCGCGCGTCAGCATGAAGATGAAATCCATAAGGTGCGGCCTCGGCGCTAGGAGCCGTCCGCGCGGCGCGCGGAGGCCATACGCGCCGCGTGCCGGAAGGCGACAATCAGGCTGGCCGGGTCGGCGATTCCTTGGCCTGCGATGTCGAAGGCGGTGCCGTGATCCGGGCTGGTGCGCACGAAGGGCAGGCCGAGGGTCACATTCACACCATTCTCCAGCCCGAGATATTTCACCGGTATCAATCCCTGATCGTGATACTGCGCGACCACGACGTCATAGCGGCCTTGGCGCGCCTGCATGAAGACCGTGTCGCCGGCCAACGGCCCCACGACCAAGAGGCCCTCGGCGCGGGCCGCCGCGATCGCCGGCGCGATGATCTCGATCTCCTCCGGTCCGAACAGGCCGCCTTCGCCCGCATGCGGATTCAGCCCGGCGACGGCGATCCTCGGCGCCGCGACGCCATAGCCGCGCGCGCCCTCGTCGGCGAATCGGATCGCCGCCAGCACCGCTTCCCGCGTGATCGCGTCGATGGCGTCGCGCAGGCGCATATGGATCGTCACCAGAACCGTGCGCAGCTCGTCATTGGCCAGCATCATGGCCACGCGTTCCGCCCCGCCGCGATCGGCGAGAATTTCCGTGTGGCCGGGATAGGAGAGCCCCGCCGCCGACAGCGATTCCTTGTTGATCGGCGCGGTCACCATCGCCGCGACGGTCCCGGATTTAGCGAGATCGATCGCCGTCGTCACATAGTCGAAGGCGGCGCGCCCGCAGACAGGGTCGACGCGGCCTACTGGCGGATCAACCAGGGGCGCGCCCGGCTGAAGGACAGGGACAGCGCCGGCCTGCGGCTGGGCCTCGTCTGTGAAGGCGACATCCAGTCCCAGCCGCCCGGCAGTCTCTCGCAGCAGGCCAAGATCGCCCACTATCAACGGCGCGGCCGGCAAGACGGGCTCGGTCGCGAGCTTGACGCAGAGTTCCGGGCCGATCCCCGACGGATCGCCCATGGTGACGGCGATGGGTTTGCTCATGCCGTTGTTATGCGGCCCGGCGGCGGGTCCCGAAAGCGCTATTTTCGCCAGTGACCGTGGGACCGGACTTACTGCGCCATCAGAGGACGCCCGGACCGTCGGCGTCTGATTGGGAGAGAGCGGGCGTTGCTTCTTCGGAGTCTTTTTCAATGGCGAGGAAGGCGCTAAACCGCTTGCGCATTTCTGTCGCGCGATACTGGCCGCCCGCTACATCGCCAGCGGATAGCAGGCGCCGGTCCACGATGTGCTGGGCGAAATCTGGATCGGCGGCGCCGATGGTTTCGAGAAAGAGCTCGACATAGTGTCGCCGTGTTTCTCGCTCTGTTGCATCGCGCAGAGTCGGCAAGGTTTCCAACTGCGTCACGGCGAAAACCGCGTCCGCCGCCGACAGACGCGTCTCGGCGGCGGCGAAGACGGCGAGGCAAGCGGTGTGACAACGGCCTTGTGACGGGACGCGCGCCGCGATCCGCGCGCCGTACTGGGTCTGGGCGACAGTGATCAGTCGCGCGATCTTGAGAGCCGCGCGCAGATCGCCGCTTTCGGCGTCGAGGGTGAGCGCAATCGGATGCCCGCGCGGCACCAGCAGCATCTGTGTCTGCAGCATCTCGCCGAAGGCGTAGTGATCTTCGCGCGTGATCTCGCCATGCAAGCTGAGACCGGTTGCGTTGACGCCGAATTCGGCCTGTGCGGTTGGCGCGGTCATGGCGGCGGCGAGAAGAGCGCCGACTATGAAAAAGATGCGCGCGCCGTCCCGTTTGACCCATCGCGACCATGGCGCGCGGGGCCTGAGGCTTGGAGAACCGGAGATATCTTGCATCGCCAACTCCGTCGATAAGGCGCACGGTGTGCATATCATGAGAGCGCACTCTGTGCGCCGTCAATATGACGAAAGAATGACATCGTCATAAAAGTGTCACTTTTGGCGATGGCTGGGTCCTTGTTCACGCTGATGCATGTATGAAGAGCGCCCGATAATACACTGAAATAAATATATTATTAAGACTATTGAAGAAACAGAGTGTGGATCGGTCCGGAATGCGCTTTTCTTGAAGACAAGGATGCGGTCGCAGCCGCGGACGGCGCTTGCGGAGAGCGGCGAGCCGAATCGCCGACGCTTGGGGATGGCCGCTCGTAGCGCCAACGACGCCCACTGGACATGGCCTTTGGCCCGCTAGATATTACCTGTTGACGGCTGAGGTTTGACGGCCGGTGTCGTCCGAGAGGTGGAAGATGGAAGCGGCGGAAATAATCGAGGTTGATGACAAGACACAGCGGGTGTCCTGCGACGGCGGCGGCGGCGCCATGGGGCATCCGAAAGTGTATCTGGCCTTGGACGCGACCGGGCGGGTGGATTGCCCCTATTGCGGCCGTCGGTTTCAGCGCAAGCAGCGTTGACGACTGTGTTGAAGCGCCCTGGCCTTAATCGATGGTCGCTTCCGCCTCGATCTCGACTTGGAAATCGCCGACGAGACCGCTGACTTCAACGAGGGTATTGGTCGGGCTGTGGTCGCCGAACACGCGGCCATGCGCCCGCGCGACGCCCTCCCATTGGTCAATATCCGTGACGAAGACCCGTGTGCGCGTGACATGTTCGAGCCCGCCGCCAAGCGCTTCGATCGCTGCGTCGATCTTGTCCAAGACATAGATCGCTTGGGCTGTCTGGTCACCCGGCGCCACCGTCGATCCGTCCGTATGGGTCGCGGTCGTCCCGCTGACCGTAATCCGGTCGCCGACGCGTAGGGCGCGGCAATAGCCGGCGATGTCTTCCCATGGGCTGCCGGACCTGACCCTGAGCCGGCCGCGCGAGTCCGCTACCGCCGTGAATGGGGACGCCAGCCCGTCCAAGTGATCGCTGAGGTCGCCCGAGGCCGTCAGGAAGGGCGGTTTGCGATACTCGTCGCCGCAATCGCCCGCCAATGGCGTCATCGCCGCGGCGCCCTTGTCCAATTCGGCGCGGTCGTCGTCTGTCAGGGCGATCTCGAGGATTCGCGCCGTCTCTGCGCTGTGGTCGGTCTCGCCAAGCCGTACGCCGACGATCGCCGCGCCGACGGCGGGCTGATCCAGCACCCAGCGCACGGCGATCTGCGACAGAGTGGCTTCGTGACGGTCGGCAACCCGCCGAATTGCCCGCAACAGGGTCTGGAACGCCGCCCAGCCGCCCGTCTGGTCGATAAAGCGCTTATATTTCGACTTGCTGTAGTCGGCGATTTCCGTCGGTTCGGGCGCGCCGAGCCAGCGGTCGCTCAGAAACCCGCCGGCCAAGACGCCGTAACAGAGCAGTTGCACGCCTTGCGCCTGACACAGCGCGGCCATGCGCCCGCCGGCGCGCCGGTCGAGCAGCGAGTAGCAGACTTGGTTCGTCGATATCGGGATCCCCTGGGCGAGAGCGACATGCAGGTGATCGGTGTCGAAGTTGGTCAGCCCCAAGGCCTTGATCCGACCTTGTTCCTTGAGCCGCGCCAGTTCTGCGAGGCAGTCGAGATAGGCCGGATGCTGGTAGCGCCACCAATGGAATTGCAGCAGATCGATGCTTTCCAATCCCATCCGATCGAAAGAGCGCTGTGCGCCGTCGCGGATGTCGCTTGCGCTCAAATATCCCGGTTCCGGGCACCATTTGGTGAAAAGCTTCACAGCGCCATCCGGATCGTGGTCGCGCCGGAAGCGACCGGCGATGATCTCCGCGCTGCCGTAATGATCCGCCATGTCAAAGGCGGTGAAGCCTCGTTCGGCGATCCCCGCCATCGCGGCGGCGGCCTTGGCGGGATCGAGCGTGGTCCCGTCTTTTTCCATGTCGGCCACTTGCCAAAGCCCGTGCACGATCCGGCTGCAGGCCAGATCGGGAGTAAGGCGAACAGTGTCCGGCAGCATGGCGAGGGCCCCTTGTTTGCGAACGGCGCGGGGCCGGGAGATGGTGGGTGCTACAGGGATCGAACCTGTGACCTACTGATTAAAAGTCAGTTGCTCTACCGACTGAGCTAAGCACCCGATGGCGTCGCGTTTTCTCCGAAATGAAAGGGTCGGACCGCCGCCAGATCGGTTCCTCAGGCAGGCCGCCTTCGGAACGCGCGGGAACATAAGGACGCCCGCAGCGCGGGTCAACGCCCTAAAGCGTCCCAGTCCCGCTTTCGACGGGCTTGCGCATCAATCCGACGCTTGGAGGCCGAGACTTCGGCGCAAACCCAATCAAAAGAGGCGGACAATCTCGTCGACGGTGCTTTCCATCCGGCCCAACAAGACCTGGACCATTGGGCTCAACACCTCGATCGCGTCGCCTCTGGGCGCCGCCGCCTCGACATAGCCCTGCCAGACCAGGGTTGGACCCTGGCGGATCTCGGCGCTCAAACGGTAACCGCGGGAGAAGGCGAAATCTCGAGTGCGGCCTTGGAACAGAGAACTGCCGCCGCCGCTGGACCACAGTTTGAGATTCGCGTCCGCGTCCTCGTTGACGGTTCCCTGCAGCGTTAGGATCCGGTTGTCGCGCGGCCCTGTCTCGCCGATTTCGATCAGGTCGTAGCGCAGTTCCAGATCGGCGAGGCCATCGTCGGGGGCCGCCCGATCGAGGAATTCCAACTCATCGACCAGGATAGGCAAAATGCGACGATTGAGCTCGCTGTCGCTCAACTGAGAAAGGCTGAGCGTCGCGCTGTCAGAGAGCGCGACAAAAGACTTTGTCAGCACACGGGCGTCGCCTTCCGCCGCCGCCAACCCGGTTTGGAAGAGCATAATGAGGGAGGCCGCAATCCCAAGCAGGCGTTGGGATCTTCTGTCCAGAACCATGCGATCAATCGCCCTTGAATTGGTGAACCATATGCTCCAGCCGTCCGACATCGCGCACCAGCAGGCGTTGTCCTTTGCGCTCGATCAGTTCCTTCTTGGTCAGGTCGCCAAACACCCGTGCGACCGTTTCCCGGGTCGTGCTCACTCGGCTGGCGATATCGCCATGTATCGGGATCGGTTCGATGACCGCGGTGCTGTCTTCTTTCGCGGTATCCTGCGCGAGTCTCAGGATTTCGGCGTAGACCCGGTTGTTGGCGCCCAGCGTGCTGAGATCCATGATCCGCTCGGTCGAAACCCGCACGACCTGCGCCAAGCGCCGCATCAGCCGCAGACAGACATCTGGGTTTTCCGCCAGCATGTCCAGAAATGCGGCCGGGTTCATCGTCGCCGCCACGGTGACGCCAAGCGAAACGACATTGGCCGACCGAGGACGCCCGTCGAGCGCCGCCAGTTCGCCGAAGAAGCTGCCGGCGCGGATATCGTCAAATGTGACTTCGCGCCCTGAAAGTGAATAATTGACCACCCGAACCGTGCCGGAGACGATGAAATACACATCGCTTGTGTCATCCTCGCGGTCGATGATTTGGTCATCCTTGTGAAACATGTGCCAGCGACAGCGGTCTTCCACCTTTTGCAGCCGGCTCGGTTCCAGACCATGAAACAAGGCGATTCCGGCAAGGGTTCGGCCTTCCGCATCGGGCACGGGAATAGTCTCCTATTGGCTTGAAAACGATGTGGTTCCGGGAACACTAGACCAGCGGCATGGGCTTGGCGATAGGGTTCCGCCGATCCGTGGCGGCGCTATTGTGCAGTGCGGCGTCCGACCTGTACTCTGTCGGATTATGTTGATCTTCGCGCGCATCTGAGAACCTTGTGGACGCCGCGCGCCTAGGTCCGTCGTTTTCCAGAGGAGCGTTTCCTTGATCGCCCGACTTCGCGCTTATTTCTTCGCCGGATTGCTGGTGACAGCGCCGATTTTCATCACGGTGACGGTCGCCTTCTGGATCATTGAGTTCGTGGACGCCAAGATCGTGCCCCTGGTGCCGGCTGAGTATAACCCGGACACCTATATGCGGGAGCATGTCGGGCTTGATATCGGCCTGCCTGGCCTCGGCATTGTTATCCTGTTGGTCTTCATCACCCTCGTCGGCGCGCTCACGGCGGGCTTGGCCGGCCGTTGGGTCATCCGCGTCTGGGAGTCGTTTTTGAACACGATGCCCTTCGTGCGTAGCATCTATGGCGGTACCAAACAGATCCTCGAGACTGTGCTGCACAGCAACAACGACGCCTTTCGCCAGGCGGTCTTGGTTGAATACCCCCGGCGCGGTCTTTGGGCCGTCGCCTTCGTCACCAGCGACACGAAGGGTGAGGTCGCCGGCAGACTTCCGGGGACGCATGTCAACGTGTTCCTGCCGACCACGCCGAACCCGACCTCAGGCTTTTTGCTGTTCGTTCCAAAGGAGGACACGGTGCCGTTGGGCATGCCGGTGGAGGAGGCGATCAAGATGGTGATTTCGGCCGGCATCGTGACGCCGGGCGCCGCCAACGGTCAGGTCGAAGGCGCGCGGGGCGCTGCGCCGGAGCCAATCACGGTCGATGAGGCCGGCCGCCGAAAGCTTCTGTCAGGACAAGCCGAGGACGCCTGATCGGCGCTTACGGGTTCATCAAGCTGGCGGTTTTGTCAGAGGCGGAATAGGAGCGGGATCAACCGCTGCGCAGGGTTGAGACCACCGCGTCGCGCTCGAACAGATACAACAGAACGCGAAGCGCCGCCCCGCGTGCGCTTTGAAGCGCCGGGTCGCGTTCAAGGATCAAGCGCGCATCATCCCGCGCCGCCGCCAACAGGTCGCCATGCTGCGCCAGATCGGCGAGCTTGAAGACCGGCAATCCGCTTTGCCGGACGCCCAGCAACTCGCCGGCGCCGCGTAGCCGCAGATCCTCCTCGGCGATACGGAAGCCGTCCTCGGTCTCGCGCATCATCCGCAGCCGCCGTTCCGCCGCCTGACCGAGACGACCGCCATAAACCAACAGGCAGGTCGAGGGCTTTTCGCCGCGCCCGATCCGTCCGCGCAGCTGGTGAAGCTGGGCGAGTCCGAACCTTTCGGCATGCTCGATCACCATGATCGTCGCGTTCGGCACATCGACGCCAACTTCGATCACCGTCGTCGCCACCAGGATCTGCGCGCCGCCTTCGGCGAAGCGCGCCATTGCGGCGTCTTTCTCCGCCGCTTTCATCCTGCCATGCACCAGGGCGACCGCGTCTTCGCCGAAACGATGGGTCAGATGCGCGGCGCGCTCCTCAGCGGCGGCCAGATCCAGAGCCTCGCTTTCTTCGACCAGCGGGGAGACCCAATAGACCTGCGCGCCCGATTGCGCGGCGCGACCGACGCCGGCGATAACCTCCTCCAGCCGGTCGTTCCCAATCAGGCGCGTGTCGATCGGTTTTCGGCCTGGCGGCTTGTCGGTCAGGCGCGAGACATCGAGATCGCCATAGGCGCTGAGCATCAGGGTGCGCGGGATCGGCGTCGCCGTCATCACCAACAGATCGACGCCTCTGCCTTTGTTCGCTAGGGCCAGGCGCTGATGCACGCCGAACCGATGTTGTTCGTCGACCACCGCGACCATCAGATTCTTAAAGTCGACGCTCTGCTGAAAAATCGCATGCGTGCCGATCAGGATATCGATCTCGCCCGAGCCCAGTCGATCCAGCAGATCGGCGCGCGCTTTCCCCTTGTCGCGGCCGGTGAGCATCGCGACGGAAACCCCGGCCGCCTCAGCGAGGGGCGCGATGGTCTCGAGATGCTGCCGCGACAGAATCTCCGTCGGGGCCAGAAGCGCCGCCTGTCCGCCCGCTTCGACCGCGGTCAGCATGGTGAGCAGTGCGACGACAGTCTTGCCGCTGCCGACATCGCCTTGCAGCAGGCGCAGCATACGCGCCGGCTCGGCCATGTCCGCCCGGATCTCGCTCAGCGCCGCTGTCTGACTCCCTGTCAGCGCGAAGGGCAGCGCCCGCAGAACCGACTCACACAGGCGCCCGTCGCCCTCAATGCTCTGGCCGGGCGCGCGTTTGGCGGAAGCGCGGACGATCGCCAGAGCCAATTGGCTGGCCAGCAACTCGTCGAAAGCGAGCCGTTGGCGCGCGGTGGCGGCGGGCTCCAGCGCCGCCGGACCGTCGGGCGCGTGCGCTTGGAGCAGGGCCTCGCGCCAAGCCGGCCAGCCGCGCGCTTTCAGGAAAGCCGGGTCCTGCCATTCCGGCAGATCGGGCGCCCGGTCCAGCGCCGCGCGGATCGCCTTGGTCATCACCTTCGGGGTCAGCCCGGCGGTCAGCGGATAGACCGGCTCAATCGCGGGTATCGCCTCCGGCCGGTCGACCGGTGTGATGAAGTCTGGGTGCGCCATTTGCCGCTGGTCGCGGTAATATTCGACCCGGCCGCTGACCAGCCGGGCCTCGCCGATGGGGAGTTCCCGCATCAAATAGCGCTTGTCGGCGTTGAAAAAGACCAGGGTCAAGAAGCCGGTCTCGTCATGCGCCGTGATTCGATAAGGCCGTTTGCGATCCGAAGGCGCATCGTGTTTGTCCACCGTCACCGCCAGGGTCGCGATCTTGCCGTCCGGCGCGTCGACGATCTTCGGACGGAACCGCCGATCCACGACCTCGCGCGGCAGACGCCAGATTAGATCGACCACATGCGCGCCGCAGCTTTTCTCCAACAGCTTAGCCAAACGCGGCCCGATGCCGGGCAGCGACTGCATGGGGGCGAAGAGGCCGAAGAGCGTCTCAGGGCGCACGGCGGAACTCGGACGGCAAAGGGCGGTCGGAACAAACGGGCATCGTACTCCCATGAGTATTCCCGGTCCGCGTCGCTATGTCATGCGGGGAATGGCGGGCGCGGCGCTGCGGCGGCTTGAGCCTCGGGGCCGCGCGCTGTAGGCACACGCGCCAACGATCGGGCGCAATCCCGCGCGGCTTCTCTACAGCCCGACCCCGTGCAGCGAAAGAGAGACTGTTTTGACCGGAAATGAGACCCGAGCGCCCGTGAATGACAATCCCAGCAGCAATGCGCATGAGATTCGGGTGAAGCGGCTGCGCTTTCGCGCCTGGCATCGCGGCATCCGCGAGATGGACATCCTGATAGGCGGCTTCGCCGATGCGCATTTGGCGGACATGTCGAAGACAGAACTCGATGCGTTCGAGCTGTTGCTGAGCGTCCCCGACCAGGAGATGTATGCGATCCTGACTCGGGACGCGGCGCCCTGGCCGGAGTTGGACGCCACATTGATCGAGCGCTTGCGCGGCTTCATCCGCGACCGCGCCGGCTGAACGAGGCCGCGGCGCGCCGATGTATGATCTGACGACCCTGCTGGGAACGCCGGGCCGCGCGTCGCTCGGCGGCGTGCCGGACGGGTTGGAAGTCCTGCTCGCCGGCCATGCATCCTGGCGCATGACCCGGCCGATCGTACTGATCGTGCGCGACGACGTTCACCTCGAACGCGCGCTCCAGATCCTGAAATTCGCGGCGCCGGACACAGAGACGCTTGGTTTCCCGGCCTGGGACTGTTTGCCCTATGACCGGTCCTCGCCGCGGGCGGATGTCGTGGCGCAACGGTTGAACGCCCTGGCGGAGCTGGCGGAGCGGCCCTTCGCCGCCCGGATCGTCGTGGCGACCGTGAATGCGGTCCTGCAACGCGTGCCGCCACGCGCCGCCCTAAGCGCGGCTGCGATGGATCTGGCGGTGGGCCAGCCGACACCGCAAGATACGCTGTTCCAATATCTCGCCGATAACGGCTATCACCGCACCGGCGCAGTCCGGGAGCCGGGCGAATTCGCCGTGCGTGGGGGCATCGTCGACCTGTTCCCGCCGGGCGCCGACAATCCCTATCGCCTGGATTTCTTCGGCGACGATGTCGAGACCATCCGCCGCTTCGACGCGTCGAGCCAGCGCAGCATGGATTCCGTGACGGAGGTTCGGTTGCGTCCGGTCAGCGAGGCGCCCTTGAACACGGAGTCGATCGCACGATTCCGCAACCGTTATCGCGAGGCTTTCGGCCCGGCCGGACCCGACGATCTGCTCTATGAAGCGGTGAGCGAGGGGCGCCGGCACCAGGGCTATGAGCACTGGCTGCCCTTTTTCCATGATGGTTTGGAGACGCTGTTCGACTATCTCGACGACCCGGTGATACTGCTCGACCAGTCGGTCGATACCGTCGCCGAGGACCGATTCGAGGCGATCGCGGACTATCATCAGGCGCGTCTGGAACTGGCGTCGGGGTCGGCTGGCAAATCTGTCGGGGAGGGCGCGCCGCCTTACAAACCGGCGCCGCCGGATAGCCTCTTCCTCACCCAGGAGGAATGGTCCGGCTGGCTGCAGAAGCGCCCGTCCGTCGGTTTCTCAAGTTTCGTCCTGCCGGACGCCGACGCGGGCGGCGGGGCCGACGCCGGCGGCCGTGCGGTGATCGATTTCGCCAAGGTCCGAACCGATCCGAAGCGTGACCTGTTCGCGGAACTGCGCGCCCGGCTGAGCCGGTTGCGCAATAAGCATCTTGTCATCGCCGCCTATTCCGAGGGCGCGCGGGCGCGGCTGGCCAGCCTGTTCCAGGAACATGATCTGCCGGTGACGCGGACCGTCGAAAGCTTGGCCGAAGCCTTTGCGATGGGGCCGGGAGAAGCCGCATTCGCGACCCTGGAGCTCGACCACGGCTTCACCTCCGACACGCTGGTCGTCTGGACCGAACAGGACATACTCGGCGAACGTCTGGCCCGGGCGCCGCGGCGTAAGAGGCGGGCGGACGAGTTCATCTCTGAAGCCTCGTCGCTTGAGATCGGCGATATCGTTGTGCATCTCGAGCACGGCATCGGCCGCTATGACGGTTTGCAGACCCTGACCGTCAACAATGCGCCGCATGATTGCCTGCGGGTCCTGTATCACGGCGACGACAAGCTGTTCGTCCCGGTCGAGAATATCGAGACCCTCTCGCGCTACGGCTCGGAAGATGCGGCGGCGACGCTCGACCGGTTGGGCGGCGCCGCCTGGCAGGCCCGCAAGGCGAAGCTGAAGCAGCGCATGAAGGAAATGGCGGAGGCCCTGATCAAGGTCGCCGCTGAACGCGAGATGCGGAAAGGCGAGGTGATCACGCCGGGCGAGGGCGCCTATGACGAGTTCTGCGCTCGGTTCCTGTTCTCCGAAACCGACGACCAGTTACGCGCCATCGCCGATGTCTTCTCCGATATTCAGTCCGGCCGCCCGATGGACCGGCTGATCTGCGGCGATGTCGGCTTCGGCAAGACCGAGGTGGCCTTGCGCGCGGCCTTCGTCGCGGCGATGCATGGCCTTCAGGTCGCGGTGGTCGCGCCAACCACGCTGCTGGCGCGGCAGCATCACAAGACCTTTACCGAACGGTTCGAAGGCCTGCCGATCCGCGTCGCCCAACTCTCCCGCTTCGTCACAGGAAAAGCCGCTTCCGAGGTCAAGGAAGGGCTGAGGAGCGGCGCCATCGATGTCGTGATCGGCACCCACGCGCTGTTGTCCAAGACCATCGGTTTCAAGGACTTAGGCATGCTGATTGTCGATGAGGAGCAGCATTTCGGCGTGGCCCAGAAAGAGCGGCTGAAACAACTCCGGGCCAATATCCACGTCCTGACCCTGACCGCGACCCCCATTCCCAGGACACTGCAAATGGCGCTGTCGGGCGTTCGCGAGATGAGCGTCATCGCGACCCCGCCGGTCGACCGGCTGGCGATCCGGACCTATGTGACGCCTTACGATCCGGTGGTGGTGAAGGAGGCGATCCTGCGCGAGCGGCATCGCGGCGGTCAGGTCTTCTATGTCTGTCCGCGCGTCTCCGATCTCGATCGGGTGGCGGAGCGCGTCCGCACCTTGATCCCTGACATAAGGATGGCGGTGGCGCATGGACAAATGCCGGCCAGCGCCTTGGAAGAGACGATGACGTCCTTCATCGACGGCAAGCTCGACCTGCTGCTCTCCACCAATATCGTCGAGAGCGGGTTGGACATTCCGACGGCGAATACGATGCTGGTCCATCGCGCCGATATGTTCGGCCTGTCGCAGCTCTATCAGCTGCGCGGCCGGATCGGGCGCGGCAAAATCCGAGCCTATTGTTACCTGACGACGCCGCCGAACCGGCCCTTGAGCGAATCGGCGCGGAAGCGCTTGGACGTGATGCAGACGCTGGACAGTCTGGGCGCCGGTTTCACGCTGGCCAGCCACGATCTGGATATTCGCGGGGCCGGCAATCTGCTGGGCGACGAACAGTCAGGCCATATCAAAGAGGTCGGGGTCGAGCTCTATCAGCGCATGCTGGAGGAGGCGGTGGCCGCGGCCAAAGGCGGCTTAGACGAGGCGGCGCCGGACAGTTGGTCGCCGACCATCGGCATCGGCGCGGCGGTGTTGATCCCCGAAAGCTATGTTCAAGACCTGCCGGTGCGGTTGGGCCTCTATCGCCGTCTCTCGTCGCTGACCACGCGTAAGGAGTTGGACGCATTCGCCGTCGAATTGGTCGATCGGTTCGGCGCGCTCCCGGACGAGGTCGAAAATCTGCTGAAAGTTATCCGGGTCAAACAGCTCTGCAAGATCGCGGGGATCGAGAAGATCGATGCGGGTCCCCAGGGCGCCGTCTTCAGTTTCCGCAACCAGGCTTTCGCCAACCCGGAGGGCCTGATCGGCTTCCTGCAACAGCAGAAAGGCTCCGCTAAATTGCGGCCCGACCATACCTTGCTGCTGATCCGGCCCTGGGAAGATCAGGCCAAGCGCCTGATCGGCGTCACCAACGCCGCCGCCGCCCTGGCCAAACTGGCCCGCGGTGTCCAGCAGACGGCGTAGCGTCGTCTGTTTCGCGCCTGAAGGATCAACCGAGGCATGCGGTTTGGGAGGCGGCGCTTCGGTTATGGAAACTGCGTCGCCCCGGACTTGATCCGGGGCCCATGGTTCAGCCTGCTGGATGCCGGCTCGGGGGCCGGCATGACGGTTCAAGGCATGCTGGTGGTCTACAGACAAAGGCTGCTTGCCTTCCGTTCCGATATCTTGGCGCGTGCCTATTCGGCGGGCGTCGCCGGTTCCGCTGACGCTTCCTGAAGCGCCATGTCGAAAAGCGGCAGGAAGGTCTCTGGCTCTTGCGCGCCGGACAGCGCGTACTTTCCATCCACGATGAAGCAGGGCACGCCGCCGATGCCGAGCCGGCGCGCGTAGCTGTCTTCCGCCAGGATTTCGTCGACATCTTCGTCACTGTCGAAATAGGCCTGCATGGCGGCGCGGTCGAGCCCGGCCGCCTCGCCGATCTTGAGCAAGGTTTCCTGCTCGCCGATCGATTCGCCATCGAGGAAATAGGCGTCGAACAAAGCATTGGTGACCGCATCGCCCTTGTCGTAGTCCGAGCGTTGCGCGAATCGGATCAGCCGATGGGCGGCGATGGTGTTCGGCGTGCGGGCGATCCGGTCAAAGCGGAAATCGATCCCGACCTGGGCGCCGACTTGCTCGATCCGGCCATAAACCTGCTTCGCCCGCTCTTCGCCGCCGAATTTGACGGTCAGGTAGGTTTGCCGGTCCATGCCTTCTTCAGGCATGTCGGGATTGAGCTGGAAGGCGCGCCAGCGGATCGTGACCGCTAGATCGGGCCTGAGGGCGAGCGCGTCCTGCAGGCGCTTTTTGCCAATGAAGCACCAAGGGCAGATCGGATCGGAAAAGACATCGATATTCATGAGCGCGCCATTGTGAAGGATCGCCAGGAAGGCGTTGCATGCTGTCGCCTAGCATATAGAAACGTGTGTCTTGCGCAATTTGCAGCGCCAGAGCGGGTCGGGGCCGACATAACCGGCCGCCGGCGCGCCAGGAGGAGGGTCGGTGTGAGCGGATCGATCTATGATCAGGGGTTGGACAAGAACGCAGCCAACCACACGGCCTTGTCGCCGATCAGTTTCCTGAAACGCGCCGCGACCGTCTATCCCGACAAGGTCGCGGTAGTCCATGGCGAGCGGCGGATCACCTATGCGAATTTCCATCGCCGAGTCTCGCAATTCGCCTCCGCTTTGGTGAAGCGTGGGATTGGCAAGGGAGACACCGTCTCTCTGTTCGCGCCGAATGTGCCCGCGATGCTGGAAGCGCACTACGCGGTCCCGCTGATCGGCGCGGTCTTGAACAGCATCAACACAAGGCTCGACGCGCCCACGGTCCGGTTCATTTTGGAGCACGGCGAATCCAAGCTTGTGATCTCCGACCGCGACCTGAACCCGGTGATGAAAGAGGCGCTGGCGGCGATGGATGCGCCGCCGCCGGTGGTGGATATCGACGACGCTCTCGCCGATGGCGGGGAACTGATCGGCGCGGTGGAATACGAGCAATTCCTCGCCGAAGGCGACGCCGACTTCGCCTGGGAAGCGGTGGATGACGAGTGGCGCGCCATCGCTTTGAATTACACCTCCGGCACCACCGGCAATCCGAAGGGCGTCGTTTATCACCATCGCGGGGCCTATTTGAACGCGCTGGGCAATGTCATCGATTTCGGCTTGTCGCCGCAGGCGGTCTATCTCTGGACCCTGCCGATGTTTCACTGCAACGGCTGGTGCTACACTTGGGCTGTGACCGCGGTCGGCGGGACGCATGTCTGTCTGCGCAAGGTAGATCCGGCCCTGATCTTTCCGATGATCCGCGATCATGGCGTGACCCATATGTGTGGCGCGCCGATTGTCCTCACGATGCTGATCAACGCGCCGAAGGATGTGATCTGCGACTTCCCGCAGACCGTCGAATGCGCGACCGGCGGCGCGGCGCCGCCGTCTGCGGTAATCGCCGGGATGGAGCGGATGGGATTCCACGTCACCCATCTCTACGGCATGACCGAATGTTACGGGCCCAGTACGATCTGCGCCTGGCAGGACGCATGGGACGCGCTCGATCTGGAGGGCCGCGCCGGCAAAGCCGCGCGCCAGGGCGTCAATATGGTGACCTTGGAGGGGCAGCGGATCGTCGATCCCGAGACGATGGCCGACACACCGGCCGATGGCGAGACGATCGGCGAGCTGGTCTTGCGCGGCAACACGGTCATGCGCGGCTACCTGAAGAACCCGGACGCTACCGACGCGGCTTTCCAGGGCGGCTGGCTGCATACCGGCGATCTCGGCGTGATGCACCCGGACGGTTATATAGAGATCAAGGATCGGTCGAAGGACATTATCATCACCGGCGGCGAGAATGTTTCGTCCCTGGAGATCGAGGAGGTGCTCTACAAACATCCCGACGTGATGGAGGCGGCGGTGGTCGCCGCGCCACACGAGAAATGGGGCGAGACGCCGTCGGCCTATGTCACGCTGAAACCGGATTCGGAAGGCCAAGTGGCGGCCCAAACGATCATCGACTATTGCCGGGATCATATGGCGCATTTCAAAGCGCCGACCAAGGTAACGTTCGGCCCCTTGCCGAAGACGGCGACGGGCAAGATTCAGAAATTCGCATTGCGGGATCGGGAGAAAGGACCGGCTGCGTGACGATCGATCTTTCCAAACTGACCGATCTTTCCGGCAAGACGGCGCTGGTGACCGGCGCCTCGAGTGGGCTGGGCGCGCATTTTGCGCGGGTCCTGGCGGCGGCGGGCGCCGATGTCGGGCTTGCGGCGCGGCGGGTCGACAAGCTGGCGCAACTCGCTGAAGAACTAGAGGGCATGGGCGTGCGGGCCGAGGCCGCGCCGATGGATGTGACCGACCTGAGCTCTATCGAGCCCGCAGTGCTCGCCATCGAAGAGTCGCTCGATCGGATCGATATTCTGGTGAACAACGCTGGTGTCGCCGAGACGAAATCCGTCCTCGATCACACCGAGGCGGATTGGGATTTCGTTCTCGACACAAATCTGAAAGGCGCGTTTTTCGTGGCGCAGACGGTGGCGAAACGCATGGTCGAGGACGGCAAGGGCGGCGCCATCGTGAATATCGCCTCAATCCTCAGCGACAGGGTGTTGAAGCAGTTGTCGTCGTACGCGGCGGCGAAAGCGGGGCTCGCCCAGGCGACCAAGGCGATGGCCCTGGAACTGGCCCGCTATGGCATCCGCGTAAACGCTCTGGCGCCGGGCTATATCGCCACCGACATCAACCGGGATTTTCTGGCCGGCGAGGCGGGCGAGGCCATGCGGCGGGGCGTACCGATGCGCCGCTTCGGCGAACTCTCGGATCTGGACGGACCCTTGCTGTTGCTCGCCGGCGCCGGCGGTTCTTTCATGACCGGCGCGGTGGTCACGGTGGATGGCGGTCACGTACTACGCATGTAGTTTTCGTTTCGACCAGACAACGGCTTTACCTTTACGACAGACTAGGAATGACCATGGATTTCAGCCTGACGCCGGAACATGACGCGCTACGCCGACGGTATCGAACCTTTGTGGATGAGCAGATAATTCCGCTCGAATCCGATCCGGCGAACTACGACGCGCACGAGAATATCGCTCCGGAAGCGCTGGTGACGGTCCAGGCCAAGGCGAAGGAAGCGGGTCTCTGGGCGCCGCAGATGCCGGTCGAACGCGGCGGACTCGGGCTGAACAGGCAAGGCATGGCGGCCTGCTATGAGGAGATGAACCGCTCGATCTTCGGGCCTGTCTGTTTCAACTGCGCGGCGCCGGATGACGGCAATATGTTCATCCTGAACCGGGTCGCGCGCGAGGATCAGAAGCAGAAATGGCTGCAGCCCATCATCGACGGCGCGGTCCGCTCCTCCTTCGTCATGACCGAGCCGGCCCCCGGCGGCGGGTCCGATCCGGGCATGATCCAGACCAAGGCGGAGCGCCGCGACAACAAGTGGATTGTGAGCGGCCGGAAATGGTTCATCACAGGCGCTGGCGTCGCGAGCCATTTCATCCTGATCGCCCGGACGTCGGATGATTCGCGCAAGGGCCTGACCGCCTTCCTGTTCCACAAGGATCAGCCGGGCTGGAAGATTACACGCCGCATCCCGATCATGGGGCCAGAGGAGCACGGCGGCCATTGCGAGATCGAATTCGACGGTTTGGAGATTTCCGACAATGACCGGCTGATGGCGGTCGGCGACGGTCTGAAGCTGACGCAGATCCGGCTTGGCACTGCGCGGCTGACCCATTGCATGCGCTGGCTTGGCCTGGCGAAACGATCGCTGGAGATCGCCCAATCCTACATTTCGACACGCGAAGGCTTCGGCGTAAAACTCGCCGAGCGGGAAAGCGTGCAGCTGCAGGTCGGGGCGGCGGCGATGGAGATCGAGATCGGCCGGTTGCTGACCATGCGCGCCGCCTGGACGCTGGATCAGGGCGACAAGGCGCGCAAGGAAGTCTCGATGGCCAAGGTCCATGTCGCCGACGCCTTGCACAAGGCGGTCGACACCGCGATCCAATTGAATGGCGCGCGCGGCTATAGCAAAGATACGGTCCTTGAATGGATCTATCGCTACGCCCGTCAGGCGCGGTTGGTCGACGGCGCCTCCGAGGTTCACAAGATGGTGCTGAACCGGTTCTACGCGGCCGAAGGCGCCGACTTCTGGCGCTGGGGCGTCTAGGACTGGATGACCTTCACAAACAAAGAAACTGTCGCGGCTTTCGAGAGCTGGCTGGCGTGCGCCATGGGCGTCCGGAGCGCCGAGGCGGGCGCAATCCGAAAGTTGAGCGGCGGCGCGATCCAAGAGAACTGGGCGATCGATCTTGATCTGGATGGCGAGACCATCGAGACGGTGGTGCGCACCGACTCCCCCTCCAGCGTCGCCGTCAGCCATAGCCGCGCGCAGGAATACCAACTGCTGAAGGCCGCCTACAGTCTCGGTGTGACGGTGCCGGAGCCGCTGGCGGTCTGCGAGGATACCGGCGTGATCGGCAAGGAATTCGCCGTGATGCGCCGGATCGCCGGCGTCGGGCTCGGCCAGAAAGTGGCGCGCGACCTGTCTCTGGGCGGCGATCGAGAGGCGCTGGCGGAACGGCTGGGCCGGGAATTGGCGCTGATCCATACGATCACGCCGGCGACGCACCGTTTCGACTTCCTCGGCGATCCTGGGGAAGGCGATTCCTTGGAGGAGTTCTATCGCCATCTGGACGCGTTGGCGGAACCGCGCGCCGCCCTGGAATGGGGGCTGCGCTGGCTTACCATCAACCGGCCGCCGCCGGAGCCGAAGGTTCTGGCGCATCACGATTTCCGCACCGGCAACTATATGATCGACGCGGATGGTCTGACCGGCGTGCTCGATTGGGAGTTCGCCGGCTGGGCCGAGCCGCATGAGGATATCGGCTGGTTCACCGCGATGTGCTGGCGCTTCGGAAACCGGAACAAGCCGGCCGGCGGCATCGGGTCGCGCGAGGCGTTTTATCGCGGCTACGAGATGGCCTCGGGCCGCGCGATCGATCCGAAGCGTGTCTATTTCTGGGAAGTCTTCGCCCATATCCGTTGGTCGATCATCGCCATCCAGCAGGGGCGGCGCTTCAGCGACGGCGGCGAGCGCACCTTGGACATCGTCCTGACGGGGCGCCGACCGGCCGAGATCGATTACGAGATTTTGCGCATGACCCCGCCAGGCCAAGGCCTGCTGGACGCGGCCGCTTGATGGGAGAGGGTGGTGGATGAAACCGGATGATCCCTCGGCTGCCAATCTGCTCGCGACGGCTTCTTTGGCGCTGAAAGAGGAGATCGCGCCCCTGCTGAAGGGAGAAGAGCGCTTGACGGTGTTGATGGCGATCGCCGCGATCGAGACCGCCTGTCGGGAGGTCGCGCTTGGGCCGGATTTGGCGGCGCATCAGGCCGCTTGCCTCGCGGCGCATAACGGCGACGGATTGGCGGAGTCGCTTTGTAAAGCGATCCGGGCGGGCGTGTTCGATGCCGGGACGGACGCGGTCGACCTGCATGCGCGGTTGCTAGAGGATGCGAAGAAGCGCTGCGCCATTTCGAACCCGCGCTACTTGGCCGCCGCCGAGGCGGATTGGACCCGCCGAACCGCGCCGAACCGCCGGGATTGACCGTCAGCCGCGCTTTTCGGCCGTTCTTGCATAATCCGCCGATATGCCGCATACACCCGCCCGCGCCGGTCGCGACGGACGGCTTGAGGGCTGCACCGGCGCTTTCTTGGGATCAACGAACTGACGGACGACGTATGTCGAAAGAAGACCTGATCGAACTTGCCGGAACGGTGGTCGAGAAGCTGCCCAACGCGATGTTTCGCGTGCGCTTGGAGAACGACCACGAAATCATCGCCCATACGGCGGGCAAAATGCGCAAGTTCCGGATCAGGGTCATGGTCGGCGACAAGGTCGATGTCGAGATGACGCCCTACGACTTGACCAAGGGTCGCATCACGTTTCGTCACAAATAGGCCTGTCGTCGCTCGAGTCGCCCCAACAGAGCGGCCGAAACCAATCCCAAGACCGCCGCGCCGACATTCAGGTATGGCGCCGCCTGCCAGGAAGCGGAGAAGGCCAGAATCGCGCCCAGGATCGGCGGGCCGGCCAACTGGCCGCAATTCGATAATTGCATCATCAGACCGGTCACAGAGCCGACTAATTGCGGCCGGGGCGCGTGCATCGCCGCGCCCGCCATCAGCGCGCCGGGGATCAGCCCGCCGATGGCGCTGAACAGAAACGCCCAGGCGGCGGAGGCGAAGGCGTTGTCCGCGAAGATGAACACCTGAAACACGGCACCCGCCATGGAAAGATAGGCGAACGCCAGGAGCACGGCCCGCTTGACGCCCCGCGCCAGCAACATGCCCGCCGCGATATTGCCGATCACGTTGCCTGCGGTGACTGTCGCGACGCTCAAGGCCGCCGCCGCGCTGGTCGAGCCCGCCGCCTCGATGAGATAGGTCGGCAGCCAGGCCATCATGGTCAGATATTGCAGTGAGTAACTGCCGAAACAGAGGCCGAGCAGCCAGGGGCCGGGGCTGGTGATGGTCAGCTTTGCGTCGGCCCAGGGGTTCGACGGCGCCGTTGTGCGCAGCGAATCCGACCAGCGTTTGGCGCCGCCCGCCCAGAACAGCAGCGCCAGTCCCAGCAAGGCCCCGATCCCCGCCGCGCGCCACAGGCCGCGCCAGCCGTCCCACTCGACGATCACAGGGGCCAGGAACAGGGCGGTCGCCATGCCACCGGGCACGAAGGTCCCCCATATGCCCATCGCAAGGTTGCGATCCTTGGCCGCGACCGCCGCGACGATCATGCGCGGCCCGCCGACCGCGACACCGATATAGCCGGCGCTCTCGACCGCGCGGGTGAGCAGCAGGAACCAGACCTCCGTCGCCTCCGCGCCTAGAAAACTGGCGGCCGCGATCAGGCTTAGGCTGGCCCCCAGGGCGCGTTTCGGGCCGATCCGGTCCGCGAAAGCGCCGATCAGAAAGCCGGCGAAAGCGCCGCTCAGATTGAACAGCGAGGCGATCCAGCCGGCCGCGATCAGGCTGGCCTGCAATTCCTCACGCAACAACGGGAGCGCCGGCGGCGCCTTGCCGATCTGAGCGCCCGCCATAAAGCCGATGAACAGCGCGGCGGCGACGATGTCCCACCGCGTCGCCGATTGGGCTTCTCGTTGCACGGAACTGGATCGATCAGGCACGGCGGGGAACGCTTTGAAAGGGGCGGCGAAGGCTTGCAAGCCCCTTTATCGGCGCGTTGAATGCACGCGTCAAAACTTCTCCGCATCGCGTTCTTCGACCGCTCGCCAGAGGATGCTTCATGCCGGTCATCGCCGCCGCCAACCTGAAACGGCTGACCCTCGCGGTCATTGAGGCCACCGGCAGCGCGCCTGAAGAGTCGGAAATCGTCGCCGACCATTTGGTGATGGCGAACCTGACCGGCCATGACAGTCATGGGGTCGGCATGATCCCGCGCTATATCGACAATTTCCGGAACGGGCTGGTCAAACCCAATAGGCCGGCCCGAAAGATCAACGATCTGGGCGCGATCCTGCAGTTCGACGGGGACAAAGGCTACGGCCAGCGCGTTGCAAAAGAGGCGATGCAGGCGGCGATCGACCGGGCGCGAGAGTTGGGCGTCTGCCTCTACACGCTCAGCAACGCGCATCATGTCGGTCGGATCGGCGCCTATGGCCAGCAGGCGATCGATACGGGCTTCAGTTCGATCCATTTCGTCAATGTCGCCGATCATGGGCCGAGCGTCGCGCCCTATAGCGGTGGAGAGGCGCGCCTGGTCACCAATCCGGTCTGTATCGCGGTCCCCGGCGCCGGCGGCGCGGACAGCCTGCTGTTGGATATGGCGACCAGTTCGGTGGCGCTCGGCAAGGTCCGGGTGGCGTATAATAAGGGCCTGACGGTGGAGAAGGGGTTGCTGTTGGACCCGGACGGCGTTCCGACCACCGATCCGGGTGTGATGTTCCCGGAGCTCACCGGGGCGATCACGCCCTTTGGCAAATACAAGGGCTATGGCCTGGCGCTGATGTCGGAGATTCTCGGCGGCGTGATGAGCGGCGGCAAGACAATCCAGCCTGGCACCGAACGCTTGAACGGCATCATCAACAGCATGTTTGGCGTCGTCTTCGATCCCGCTAAATTGGTTGATCCCGACCATTTCGCCTATGAGTTCAAGGCGACCATCGATTATGTGAAATCGGCCAAGCCACAGGATCCAGAGGCGCCAGTTATGGTGGCTGGCGATCCGGAGCGGAAAGCGACCAAGGCCCGCCTTGCGGACGGAATCGATATCGACGCGACAACCTGGACGGAGATTCTCGATGCGGGCGTCAGCTTGGGGCTGGACCGCGACGCTCTGGCGGCGCAGGCCGCGGCGTCTGGGTGACGGCGCTTGACGCCGCCTAAGGCCGCCATCGATATCGCCGCCAACCTGGCGGCGCTTCAGGGCTGTATGAAGCCGGACCTATTCGCGTATCTCACATCCGCTAAAGAGACCCAAGCGCGGCTGACCGGCGGACCCGGCGCCTGGAACATCCTGGCCGGCGGTAAGGAACTCTATCCGGAAAGCGCCGATGATTTTGCGCTGGGTCAGGTTGCGACGTTTCTCGCGGCGCCGGTCCGACGCATCAGTTTCGTCGCCTCGAACTTCCTGTTCGAGGAGGATCAGACTGACGAGGCGGGGAATTTTACACCGAAGCCGTTGAACGCCGAGCGGGTGCTTGCGCAGTTGCCGGACGACCGGGACTACATCGCCGGCGACTTTGCGAAGACGCTCGTGCGCAGTGTCGACGGCGCAGTGCTGCCCTGGTCGCCGGACCCGGACGCCGGTCATCTGATCGCCTATGGGCTTGGGCTTGGTTTGCATCTCCCTTCCCTGGTCGCGGCGCTGCCGGTCCGGGAAGTCGTGATTGTCGATTCCTTCCCGGAATTTTTGAAGCTCAGCCTTCGGACGGTCGATTGGGCGGGTCTCGCGGCGGAACTGCGCGCACGCGGAGGCGGGCTGTGGATTGAGATGGGCAAGGACCCGGCCGTGCTCGCCGCCATCATCGAAGGCCGCATGCAAGGCGTGAACTATTGCCGGATCGACGGCGCCTACATGGTGAAGCACTACGATTTCGGACCTATTCCGGCGGTCATCGAGCGTGTGATGGAGCGGAACGCGACCTTGGAGATGTCGCGGGGTTTCTTTGAGGATGAGGTGGTGATGGTGCGCAACGCCGCCGCCAACCTGTCGCGCTGGGATCACGCGATGCTGGTCGATCAGCCGCACGGTTCCGTCGGGGCCCGTCCCGCTGTAGTGATGGGCAGCGGGCCATCGGTCGACGCGGCGGCGCCTGAGTTGAAACGCCTTGTCGAGGCCGGGGCTGTCCTGTTTTGCGCCGGCACGGCCTTGCGCGTCGCTCTCAGCCAGGGCCTCGCACCGGCCTTCGTCTGCATGTTGGAGAACGGCCCGGGACAGACCGACGTGGTGCGTGTCACGGCGCAGGACTTTTCCCTGGATGGGGTGACGCTGATCGCATCCACCACGGTTGATCCGGACATGGCCGGCTATTTTGACACGCGTATCTTCTATCACCGCGACTCGCTCACCAGCACGGCGCTGTTCGCTGGGACGGACCGTCCCATTCACTTGTCCGGCCCGACGGTCGCCAATCTGGCCTGCCGGGCGGCGGTCGCCTTCGGGTTCGAGGAAATCTATTTGTTCGGCGTCGATCTAGGCGCGGTCGAACGGGAACGCCACCATTCGGACGCCTCGGTCTATGCGACCTACGACGACGATTTCTGGCGCGCCGGCAGGGGTATGGAGCGCCTGACCCTTCCAATTAAAGGCAACTTTCGAGAGCAGGTCTTCACCAGCGGCCAATTTCTGCTGACGCGGGGGTTCTTTGAGCTTCTTTTTGCGCATTATCCTGATCGCCGGTTTTACAATTGCAGCGACGGCGCGGCGATTTCGGGTGCGCAAGCGTTGCCGCCGGCTCAGGCGACATGCACCGCAGGCCTTGGCGCATCCGAGCCGACCGTTGTCGAAATCCTGACGCGGTTGCCGCATCGATCGGCGGGCGGAGCGGGAATCTCCGGCGCGATCACCCAGCATCGAGAAGCCTGCATGGCTTGGGCGCACAGGCTGGCGGATGCGATTGAGGCGGGTACAGGCTCGTTGGATGAGTTCATCGATCAGGTCGTCGAAACCGTTCAGCATGGCGCGCCTCGGCGCGAGGAACGGAATCCGGCGGCCGCCGCCTTCGCCGGGTCGCTTCTAAGCATGGCGCAAGTGACGTATGTGCTGTATCGGCGTCTGGCGCCCGAACGTCGGGCCGCTTTTCTCTCTTTGGCGCGGGCTGAGATGGCGCGACAGGTGCGGCGGGCGGCGGATCAGATCGACGAAGCCTTGCGCGTCGTCGAGACGGGGGAAGGAATGGAGACAGAATGAGAAATCGGCGTTTTCGCCAGCGCTGGGCGGCTCTTGGTTTGCTCTGCATGGGCTTGGCGGCATGCGAGGAGGCTTTGCCGCGCGTGGTGCAAGTATATCTCCATCCGTCCGGCACGCGGGATTATCTGCCGCGCGCGGTCGAGGACGGACCGATCCTGATCGACATGCGGCCGGACCGGGTGGCCGACGCCGGTTTCGCGCGTACAGCGGCCGACGTCATGAACAGCGCCGCCGCCCAGAAGACGACCTCGATTTTCACGACCGAACCGGTTCAGGCGGGCTCAACGGCGCGCGTCGTGATATTTCTCGGCGCGCCGAAAGGGATGGCTGGCCGGCGCTTCTGCACAGAGCCGCCGACGGGCGATGCGGTGCGGGGGGAAAAGGAGACCATTCTCCTTGCCACGCTGTGTGTTGATGAGAAACGAAGGGCCGAAGCGACCGTTTGGCTGCCCTCCGATGTCGCCGCCGAGGATCAGGACTATCGCCGGGCGATGCAGGACCTGATGAACGCCCTGTTCGAGAATCCGACCGTGCGAGACTGACCCTATTGTCGGCGCATGCCGCCTCCTAGAGTTTTGGCGTGGCGTCCCCGGCTTGCGCGAACTGGGAGAACAGCGCGGCGGACGGGCCGCGCAGCGGCGCGATCTCTCGACACGGCTCGGTTTCTTCCGGCGTCAGCAGAAGACCGGCCCGCCCTAGAGCGCGGCCCAGCGTGACGCTGCTGGTCAGCACCGCCAGAAGAGGGGCCAGGATCGGGCCCACGATCAGCGGGATGAACCAAAAGAGAGCGTGCGGCGCGAGGCAGAGGATCAGCGCAAGCAAACCCACTCCGAATGCAACAGTTCCGGCGTAGTGACGCGTCGCTTCGCCAAGCCGAAGACGCCGGCCTAGGCGGTGCTGGGCGCTCCAACGCACGCGTGCGCCGGCTACGATCCCGATGATGAAACGAACATGGGCGAGCATCATGATTGGGGCCGCCACAATCGAAGCCGAGGCTTCGAACACCGTGCTCAGCCCCAGGCCCGTGAGCCCGCCATAGCGCCGTCGTTCGTCCGGGTTCAGCGCCAATAGGATACCGCCCATGAGTTTCGGCAGCAGCAACATCGCCATGATCGCCACAAACAGCCAAACAGCGGTCTCGTTCATCATCCCGGGCGCGACGGAAAAGGCCTCCGATCCGGGGCCGTAATACTCTAAGCTGGGATTGGCGCGCTCCAGCAGGCTCCAAATGCTGGCCAGGATGAAAGCCAGCCAAAGCGGCGAGGAGAGGTAGGACATGATCCCTGTCGCCAGATGCAGGCGGCTGAGCGGGCGCAGCCCGGCTTCGCCGAGGATTCGAGAATGCTGCAGATTGCCTTTGCACCACCGCCGGTCGCGGACCTCGAAATCCAGCAGCGTCGGCGGGATTTCCTCATAGCTGCCGTCGCCGATCGGCAGATTCCATATCTCATAGCCGGCGCGTCGCATATAGGCCGCTTCGACGAAATCGTGGCTCATGATCTCGCCCGACAGCGGGCCGCGGCCCGGTAAGACCGGCATGGCGCACTGGGCGAAAAACGGCTCCGTGCGAATGATCGCGTTATGGCCGAAATAGTTGGCGTCGCCTTGCTGCCAGAAGCCCACGCCGGCGTTAATGATCTCGGACGTCGCGCGCGCCCCGAATTGTTGCAGACGGCTGAACAGGGTCTCAGCCAGGATCGGGCGCGGGACGGTCTGGACGATCCCCACTTCCGGCGAGGCGTCCATCAGCCGAGCCAGATCAGTGACCAACGATCCCGACATCACGCTGTCGGCGTCAAGCACGATCATATAATCGTAATCGCCGCCCCAACGCTGGCCAAACTCCGCGATGTTCCCGGCCTTACGGCCGAGATTTTGCGGGCGGCGCCGGTACCGCAGCTTGGTTGGGTCGAGCCGCGCGCGCAGCGCCGCCGCCATGGCCAATTCGCGCTCGGCCACAGCTGTGTCCGTCGTGTCGCTCAAAAGGAAGAAGTCGAACTTGTCGATCGCGCCTTCGGCGTCGATCGAGCGATAGGTCGCTTCCAGCCGGCGGGCCGTCCGTTCCGGGTCCTCATTGCGGATCGGCATGACAACCGCCGTGCGACCGTCGATGGGACGCGTTCTGTCCAGGCGGCGCAGGATCGGCGCGGCCGCGTGCAAAGGCGCGCGCGAGAACAAGCGAATGAGACTGCCCAGCGCCGCATTCCAGAACCACATCGCGATCCAGACGAAGGACAGCGAGAACAGGCCCAGCATCGCGGCCTCCGCCGGCGTCACGCCCATGGGCGCCACGATGCGCCACATCACGGCGACCGCCGCGACGGTCAAAGCCAGGACCGGCAGCGCAAAGAGCAGGCGCCTCGCGTAACTGCTTAGACCGTCCACAAATAACTCCAAATCTCTGTCGCCGCCTCGCCATTTCGCACCAGGCCGGCGCGGATATCGGCGCGCGCCGGATCAGTGCTCGATAATGAGAAGGTCAGCGTCGCTTCACCCGGTCCGCTCCATTTCAGGTCGACGTCCTCGGGCTCTCCATGGAAGCTCATCACATCGGGAAAATAAAGTGGGCTGATCGGCTGCGAATCCGCGCCGTCGCCACCCTCCGGCAGGCCCGAAAATACAATCGTCACAGCCAGATAGGGGCTCGCGGAATCCGAGTCCAGCGGTATCACGGAACTGCGCTTCACAACCCCGAATCCAGGCCGCGATGAAGGCGGCTTCATCGTGCTGGTCAACCGATAAGAGAAGTCCCGACGATCGCCGGGGCCGGGCGGGGCGTCGGGCACCCAGAACAGCGCCAGGTTATCGAAATCCTCATCATCGCTGGCGATCTCGACCAATTGCAGATGGCCGGATCCCCAATCGCCTTGCGGCTCGATCCAGTATCCGGGGCGCAGATGATACCGTTTCTCAGGCGAAGGAAAGGCGTCAGCATCCTGGAGCCGTTGGAAGAGCCCGAAACCGCGCGGATTTTCATCGAAATGCTGCGTGATGACGTAACCAGCGCGTTTTTCGAGCGGTCGCCAGACCCACTCTCCGGTCTTTCCCAAATGCAGCAACATGCCGTCGCTGTCATGAATGTGCTTGGCGAACCGCGCCGGATCGATCAGCGCCTCGCTCTCGCCGTTCAAGAACATGCTGGTCAGCGGGGCCAGTCCCAGCTTCTCGATCGGCCTCCGTGGGAAGATCCGGGCCTGGACATCCACCGTTGTTTCGTCGCCGGGCGCGATGTCAAAGCGATACGCGCCGGTCACGCTAGGCCCGTCGAGTAAGGCCAGCACGGTGATCGAGTCGGCGTCCGGGTCCGGTTGGCGCAGCCAGAAGGCGCGGAAGACCGGAAACTCCTCGGCGCGGGGCAGCCCCGTATCTATCGCGACGCCCCGGGCCGAAAGACCGTATTGCTGACCGCGGCCCAACACCCGGAAATAGCTGGCGCCGTGAAATACCGCCAACTCATCCTTCCAGGAATGACGCGGCTCCAGCGGATAGACAATCTTTATGCCGCCGAAGCCCGCCGCCTCGAACAAGTCCTGGTCGGCGTCAAAGGCCCCCAAATCGAACAAATCCGCGGAATAGTCGATCGCGGCGACAGTCTCGCCGTCGATTTCGAAGACATCGATCAGGTCGCGCGCATAAACGCCGGGCTTGAAAAAGTGCATTTCATGGGCGCCTTCGCCGCGCCAAAGCGCTTTTTCCGGCCGAAAGCGGATAGAGGCGAACTCCGCTGGCGTCATCGAGGACAACAAGGCGCTTGGCGTTTGTGGCGCGGGACGATGCGGCTCGTCGCACATCGTCGCCGCGAGATTGGCGAGCGATGGAAAGTCGGCGACCTTGCGCAGGCGAGGGTCCGGCGGCGTTCGGCCGGCCGCGTGGGCGCCGCCAACGCCAAACGGATACAGGCCGGCCGGATGAGCGCCAACCGCCAGAGCCATACCGACAAAAAAAAGGGCGCGGCGGCGATCAATCACGCGGCCGACCGTCTGAATGGGTCACTGTCATGGGCGTCAGCTTAGACAATCCGGGCTGATTTAGAACGCGCTTACGCGCGCCAATTGTCACAATAGCGTGACAAACCAGATCAACCATACCGGCGCCACTCGTCAAACAAGCGCGAAAAGGAGTAAAGGACGGGGTCAATTCCTTCGCCTCCTGCGGCGTCGATAATAGGGAGTGGGCGTGAGTTCCGCAGCAGTTCCACAGTCCGCACCGTCGGGATTGAAGAAGGCCATCAGCCGACCGATCCGGGATCCGCGTCTGGATTTCTTTCGCGGCATGGCGATGCTGATCATTTTCATCGCCCATGTCCCCGGCAATGACTGGAAACGGTTTATTCCAGCGCGGTTCGGGACCAGCGACGCGGCCGAAATGTTCGTCTTTTGCTCGGGCTTCGCCGCCGCCATCGCTTTCGGCGGCAGTTTTGGGCGCGCCGGCTTTTGGATCGGCACGGCGCGCGTCGCGTCTCGGATCTTCACGCTCTACATCGCCCATATCATGCTGTTCTTCAGCGTCGCGATCCTGACCTACACGGTTACAACTGGCTTGGAGACCGAGAAGAACTACGTCGTCGGTCTGGCCTTGAACCGGTTCTTCGACGATCCGGGCCCCCAGCTTCTGGGTCTGTTCACGCTGACCTATGTGCCCAATTATTTCGACATCATGCCGATGTATATGGGCGTGCTGGCCATGATGCCGTTGGTGATGCTGCTGCAGCGCATCCATACGGCCGTCGCGGCCGGCGCCTGCATTACCCTTTATCTGTTGCAGTGGAACCTGCAATGGGATCTGCCGGCCGCCCCATGGAATCCCGATATTGTTTGGTTTTTCAATCCTTTCGGCTGGCAATTGCTGTTCTTCACCGGGTTTTTTCTTAGCCGCGGTTGGATCAAGCCGCCGCCGATCACGCCGCTTTTCGTATCCATCGCCATCGCCATTCTGATCTTCAGCTTCTTCATGGGGAATTGGACGGTCCGCAACGACATACCGATCGCCTTTGATGTCTATCAGACCATCAAGCCCTATGTGATCGGCAAGACGGACCATGGGCTATTGCGCTATCTGCATTTCATGGCGGTCGCTTATCTCGCGGTCGCAGTTCTGAAAGGCCGGGAGGAAATCCTCTATGCGCGGATTTTCGATCCCGTGCGCAAGGTGGGCCAGCAGGCCTTGGCGACCTTCCTGTTCTCGATGTTCATTTCGCGGGTCGCCGGCATGCTGTTGGACTATCTCGGAAAGGATAAGCTGTCTCTCCTGATCGTGAATCTAGCGGGCATGGCGTCGGTCATTGCGGTCGCCTATCTCGTCGCCTGGTTCAAGGCCGAGCCCTGGCGGCGGAAGTCGAGCGGATCGGCGGACACCGTGACCGCCACGGACGCCGCGCGCCGAGGACCAGGCGTTTCTCCAGCCGTGGCCGAATGATCGAACGCTGTCTCGGGCTTCTTTCGGCGGCGCTGTTCTGTTTCGCCGTCGCGGCGATCGCCAACGCCGCATGGGCCGGCTCTGAAACCCGCCTTTCCCTCAGCTACGACAGCCCGGCGATGGGGCGGACCATGGCCTATTCGGTCTATCTGCCCGACGGCTACGGTGAGAGCGACGCGCTCTATCCGGTGGTGTTTCTGTTGCATGGGTTGGGCGGCGGCGAGAAGGATTGGCTGCGCGCTGGCGGCGCGGCCGCAACGGCGGATCGTTTGATCAAAGCCGGCGAGACCGCGCCGATGGTGCTGATCTTCCCCGACGGCGAGGATGGCTGGTACGTCGATTCCCGGTCCTTTGGCGGGCCCGGCGATTATGAAACGGCGCTGACCCGCGACCTGCTCGCCCATGTGGAGAGCGCCTATCGCGTCCGCCGCGACCGCACAGGGCGCGCCGTGGCCGGTCTGTCGATGGGCGGCTACGGCGCCATCCGTTTCGCGCTGAAACACCCCAATCTCTATGGCGCGGCCGCAAGCCTGAGCGGCGCGATCATCGAGGATGCGACGGAAGAGAAGCCGGTGACAGCGCGTCAGATCAAGCTGTTTCGCGGCGCCTTCGGGGATCCGTTCCGGCCGGAGGAATTCAACCAGCGGAATGTCTTCGGACTGATGGAGACGGTCAGACGGCGCGGCCCAGCGCCCAGGATCCTGCTGACCGTCGGCGATGACGACTATTTCGACCTCTATGAAGGCGCCTTCGCGACTTTCCTCGCGTTGAAGGCGCGCGACCTGCCGCATGAACTAAGGATCGTCGACGGAAACCACAAATGGGACCTGTGGCGGCGTGAGTTGGCCCGGGCGCTGATCTTCCTCGACGCCGGATTTCAGAACTGAACGACGGCCGATCGGCCCCCTCAGCCGTTGTCGATATCGACGCAGGCGCGATAGGCATGCCAAGAGGCGTGACCGATCACCGGCAGCAGTACGACCAGGGCGGTGAAAGCGGTGACCACGCTCAAGGCCATGGTGCCGGCGATGATGATCCCCCAGATCAGCATGGTCAGCGGGTTCTCCGACACGACCTTCATGCTGGTCAGGATCGCGGTGGCGAAATCCGCGTCCTTGTCCAGCAGCATCGGGATCGACACGACGCTGATCGAGAAGGCGAGGGCCGCCAGAATCGCGCCTGTGATGTTGCCGACCAAGAGGAAGGGCAGGGCGATCTCCGATCCCAACACCGTATCGAACAGATCGACGAAGCTGAATTCCTGTAGGCCGAAGAAGAGCGCGAAGATCAGAGCCGCCGCCTTCATCCAGAAGATCATCAGCAGCACCAGCACCAAACCCAGCATGGCGATCTGCAGCCCGCCATGGCGCATGAAGGCGAAAAAGACGGCGTGTTGGTCCAAAGGTTCGTCCGCTTCGAGCCGTCGGCTGATCTCATACATGCCGACCGCCGTGATCGGGCCGATCAACAGAAAGCCCGCCGCCAGCGGGAACCCGAGATAGTGGACGTTGGCGAAGAAGATCAATCCGACGATCGCGAGGCCGACCAGCGCGTAGAAACCGCCGAAGACGACGCCGAAACGCCAGCTCTTCTGATAATCATGCCAACCCTGGTTCAGCCAGACCCAGGGCGCATCCGACGGCACCCGCCGCACATCAGGCAATCGAACGCGCCAGACCTCCGTCTCGGCTTGGGTGGTCTTTTCCGTGTCGCTCATTTGGGCCGTCTCCCCCCTGAACCGGGCGCTTTGCGCAGCGTGCGCTCGGGTCTCTAGGTTCTTAATCGAGGCGGATGCGCGCATTCGCCGCAGGCTGTTTCCGCCATATTCGGACCCTAGGCGCAGCGGCGGATTTCATCCTTGATCTAGCGCAATGCGACGCCCCAGCGAAGCCTTCAAACCAGATTCACGCAGGACCATGTTCGAGCGGGTCTTGCGCGGTTTTTGAGTGTCGGGGTCCTGGCTGGCCACAACCAGCGGACTCAATGAACGGCAGATTTAGGGGAAGAGAACATGTCCACAACAGCAGCGACGGCCGACGGCGCCGCCGGCGGCGGGATGGCGGCGGTACGAGATATCCCGCTCTCTGAGACGCCCGGCTATAACGAGGAAATCGTCAAGCGGTTCGCGATCATTTCGGTCTTCTGGGGCGTCGTCGCGTTCCTGGTCGGCGTGGTGATCGCGCTTCAACTCGCGTTTCCGCTGTTAAATTTCGGCGAATATCTGACATTCGGGCGGCTGCGGCCGGTCCATACGTCAGCCGCGGTCGTCGCCTTCGGCGGCAATGTGCTCTTCGCGACGTCGCTTTATATCGTGCAGCGAACGTGCCGCACCGGATTGTTCGGCGGAAAGGCCATGGCGGAAATCATCTTCTGGGGTTTCCAGTTGGTGATCGTCCTGGCGGCGGCCGGCTATGTTCTGGGGATCACCCAGAGCAAGGAATACGCCGAGCCGGAATGGTATGTGGACATTCTTCTGGCCTTGGTCTGGGTGGTCTACGCCGTCGTCTTTCTCGGCACCGTGATGACGCGGCGCGAGCCGCATATCTATGTGGCCAACTGGTTCTTCATCGCCTTCATCATCACGGTCGCGATGCTGCACATCACCAACGCGCTCGCGGTCCCGGTCTCGATCACGTCGACGAAGAGCTACACGCTGTTCTCCGGCGTCCAGGACGCCATGACCCAATGGTGGTACGGCCACAATATGGTCGGTTTCTTCCTGACCGCCGGCTTCCTGGGCATCATGTACTACTTTGTGCCGAAACGCGCGGAACGGCCGATTTACAGCTACCGGCTGTCGATCGTGCATTTCTGGGCGATCATCTTCCTCTATATCTGGGCCGGCCCGCACCATCTGCACTACACAGCGCTGCCGGACTGGGCGCAGACCCTGGGCATGGTGTTCTCGGTGATGCTGTGGATGCCGTCCTGGGGCGGGATGATCAACGGAATCATGACGCTCAGCGGCGCCTGGGGCAAATTGCGGACCGACCCGGTTCTGCGCTTCATGGTCGTCGCGGTGGCCTTCTACGGCATGTCGACCTTCGAAGGTCCGCTGATGTCGGTGAAGCAGGTCAACGCGCTGAGCCACTATACCGACTGGACCATCGGCCACGTACATTCCGGCGCATTGGGCTGGGTCGCCTTTGTCGGCTTCGGCGCGATCTACCACCTGGTGCCGGTCCTGTGGAAGCGCGAGCGTCTCTATTCCGAGAAGCTGGTCGAGGCGCATTTCTGGGTCTCGACGGTGGCCATCGTCGTCTACATCACCTCGATGTGGATGTCGGGCATCACCCAAGGCCTGATGTGGCGGTCCTATGACGAGCTCGGCTTCCTGCAGTTCTCGTTCAGCGAAACCGTTGAGATGCTGCATCCCTACTATGTGGTGCGCGCCCTGGGCGGCCTGCTGTTCCTGCTCGGCTCGTTCCTGATGGTCTACAACTTGTGGATGACGGTGAAGGCCGTGCCGAAAGCGACAGGAACCGAACCGGTCAGCGGTCAATCGGGGGCCGGCGTCGCCGCGCCCGCCGAATAAGAGGAGAGCGACGTCATGGATCATTCAATCATCGAGAAAAGCACGCCGCTCCTCGTTCTCTTGACCTTGGTCGCGGTCAGCATCGGCGGTCTCGTGCAGATCGTGCCGCTGTTCCAGATCGAAAGCACGATCGAGAAGGTGGAAGGGGTGCGCCCCTACTCGCCGCTCGAACTGGTCGGCCGGAACATCTACATCCGGGAAGGCTGCTACACCTGTCACAGTCAGATGGTGCGGCCCTTCCGGGACGAGGTCGAACGCTATGGCCATTACAGCCTGGCGGCGGAGAGCATGTACGACCATCCGTTCCAATGGGGCTCGAAGCGGACGGGCCCGGACTTGGCGCGGATCGGCGGCAAATACTCCAACGACTGGCATGTCGCGCACTTGATCGATCCGCGCAGCGTGCTGCCGCATTCGATCATGCCCGCCTACGGCTTCCTCCTGGATAAGGAGCTTGGCCAGACCGACATCGATCAGCATTTGGCGACCCTGCGCATCGTCGGCGTGCCCTATAGCGACGAGATGATCGCCGCGGCGCAAGCCGATCTGACGATCCAGGCCCTAGTCGACGCCGATACGGACGATCTGTTGGCCCGCTATCCAAAGGCGGTGACCGGAGACTTCGACGGGCAACCCTCGAAGTTGACGGAGATGGACGCGTTGATCGCCTATCTGCAGATGCTGGGCACCTTGGTCGACTTCACCAACTACGACACCAGCGATCTGGTTCAATAGACGGCGCACGCGTCGTACAGGAGCAGTGATTATGGGACCTGATTTTCTGAGCAACCTAAAGATCATCGGCATTGTGCTTGGGGTGATCGGCTTCGGCGCCATCGTCTTCTGGGCCTATTGGCCGAGCCGCCGGACGGAGATGGACGCGAATGCGCGCATTCCGCTGGATGAGAAAGACTAGGCCGGGTTCGACGAGAAAGAATCAAAGGTCCAATGGCGTCGCGCGGTTTCCCGGCGTCGGAAAGGGGAAAGGACACAGACATGGCGACGAATGACAGCCACAAACCGGATATCGATCCGCTGACCGGCGTCGAGACCACGGGACATTCCTGGGACGGCATCAAGGAGCTCGAGAACCCGCTGCCGAAATGGTGGAGCATCACCTACCTGATCACCATTGCGATCGCGGCGGTCTATCTCTGGCTCTACCCGTCCTTCCCGATCGGCAAGGACAGTTTGGACGGCTCGTTGGGCTATACCGAGCGCCAGGCGGTGGCTGCAAGGATCGAAGAGGCCAAAGCGGCGCAATCGGTCTATGTCGATCAAATCGCCAGCGCCTCTTTGCAGGATGTCGCGGCCAACGCTGAGCTGGTTTCCTTCGCTGCGCGCGGCGGTCAGGCCGCCTTCAACACCAACTGCGCCGGCTGTCACGCGGTCGGCGGCGGCGGCCTGCCGGGCGGTTATCCGGTGCTCGCCGATGACGATTGGCTCTGGGGCGGTGACTTGGAGGCGATCTATGCGACCATCCAATATGGCGTGCGCAGCGATCATGACGAGGCCCGGTATAGCGAAATGCCGGCCTTCGGCGCCGACGATTTGTTGACGTCGGACGAGATCAACCAACTCGCGGCCTATGTGCTGAGCCTGTCGGAAGGCGGTGCGGACCCGACAAGCGAGGCCGGCGTGCTCTACGCCGACAATTGCGCGAGCTGTCATGGCGAACAAGGCGAAGGCGCGACCGATCTTGGCGCCCCGAACCTGCGCGACTTCGTCTGGTTGTATGGCGGCGAGCTTGAGCAGGTCGCCGGGCAGATCGTTCAGCCTAAACATGGCGTGATGCCGGCCTTCGTGGCGCGCATCGATGATCCGACCATTCGGATGTTGGCGCTTTACGTCCACGGTCTCGGCGGCGGTCAATAAGGCTGTCGCGAGAGGCGGTCATTAAAGGCGGATCAAAAGGATGGATGGCGGCGTGATGCAAGCGGATAGCGCGACTATGGGCGGCGGCGCGCCGAGACGCGCGCTGAAATCGCTGGTCGGCATTTATCCCGCCGCCGTCCGGGGTCGTCTGCGTTCGATCAAATGGGCGGCGCAGATCCTGCTGCTGGCGGTCTACTATATCGTGCCGTGGTTGCGCTGGGATCGGGGCGAGGGCGCGCCGAACCAGATGATCCTGGTCGACGCCGATATCGGCCGAATCTTCCTGTTGGATATGGAGATCTGGCCCGGCGACCTTTATGTCGTCACCGGCCTCCTGATCCTGTCCGCCTTGGGTCTGTTTCTGGTCACCGCCCTGTTCGGCCGGATCTGGTGCGGCTTCTCCTGTCCGCAGACCGTCTGGACCGACCTGTTCATGCAGGTCGAACGCTGGATCGAGGGCGATCGCGGAGCGCGTATGCGCATGGCCATGGCGCCCATGAGCCTGTCAAAGGCCGGCAAGAAAGTCGCGAAACACGCGCTTTGGATCGTGATCGCGGCGTCGACCGGCGGCGCCTTCGTGCTCTATTTCATCGATGCGCCGACGGTTTTTCCGCTGATTTTCACCGGCGAGGCGCCGGTCCCGGCCTATCTCTTCATCGGTGTGTTGACCGCCTTGACGTATGCGCTGGCGGGCGGCGCGCGCGAGAAAGTCTGCACTCATATGTGCCCCTGGCCGCGCTTCCAGTCGGCCCTGCTGGACGCCGACTCCCTGGTCGTCACTTATCAGGATTGGCGGGCGGAGCCGCGCGGCAAAGTGAAGGCGCCGCTGCGGCCGTCTCTGCAGTCGCTCGAGGGCGAGGGGGCTCTGGCGCATTCGACGCTTCAGGAATTGGCGGAAGCCGCCGCGGCCGGCGTCCAGGCGGGCGAAAGCGGCCGCGGCGACTGTATCGATTGCAACCAATGCGTTGTGGTCTGTCCGATGGGGATCGACATTCGCAAGGGTCTGCAATTCGAGTGCATCGGCTGCGGTCTCTGCATCGACGCCTGCAACGCGATCATGGACAAGGTGAAACGGCCGCACGGTCTGATCGCTTTCGACAGCGAGTCCAACCATGCGGCGCGGTCGGCCGGACAGCCGCCTTTGGGACGGCGGCTGATCCGGCCGCGCACCATCATCTATGTGTTGGCCGCCGGGCTGATCGCGGCGATCACCTTGTTCGCCCTGATCTCACGCGATGCGCTGGTGTTGAGCGTCATTCCCGACCGTCAGCCGGTCTTTGTGCGGCTGTCGGACGGCGGCGTGCGCAACACCTACACCGTCCGCATCAGCAATAAACAGCGGGACGTGCTCGACTTCCGTTTGGCGGTGACCGGCGTCGACGGGCTGCTGCTGCGCAGCGCGTCCGGCGAGGACGCGATCGAGGCGGCGTCCGACCCGGGCCTGCAGCTTCAGGCCGGCTCCGCTGAGGTCGAAACCTGGACGGTCTTTGTCACCGCGCCGCGCGGGGTGGGACTGCGCGGCCGGAACGAGGTTGATTTCGTAGTCCGCGACGCCGAAAGCGGCGCAGTTTTGGAAAGCAAGGAATCGTACATCTGGGGGCCTGAATAATGGCGCAAACGACAATGGATGCGGAACAGACAGAGAAGAAAGTGTGGGATAATCGGATCCCGTATCTGTTCTTTGTGTTCTTCGCCGTGATCTTCGCGGTGAACGGCTATCTCGTATATCTCGCGACGACCTCCTGGGTCGGGTTGGTGACCGAGAACCCGTATGACCGGGGCCTCAACTACAACCAAGTCCTTGAGGCGCAGCGCAGTCAGGAAGCCTTGGGCTTCACGCATACGGCGGCGCTCAACGATATACGCTTCGAGGACGGCGCCTGGACCGGCGTTCTCTCGGTGTCGATCCAGGACGCCGATGGACAGCCGCTTTCCGGCGTGGCGGTCGTTGGCGTGTTAGAGCGGGTCGGGCGTTTCTCCCAAGTCTTCGAGATTCAGTTCGCGCCGGCCGGGATGGACCGGTTCGAAGCGCCGGTGCACGGACCTTTGGGCGGGCGCTGGTCTTTTAGAGGCGCGGTGACGGCCGAGCACAACGGCGCCGCCGTCGACTACCGGATCGCCGAGACCTTCACCGTCTCAGATTTGTAGGGGGAAGAGCCCGTCATGCCGGACGCCAGCGCGCCAACGCTGAACGCTGCAACCGCCGCGGGGGCGGCGCCTGGACCCTTGCCGGGCGCAGGCCGGTCTGCACCCTTCGTACGGCGTGATGCGGATGACCGGCGCGTGTTGGATATGATGGTCGAAGGCGTCCGCTGCGGCGGCTGCGTCAACAAGATCGAGCGCGACCTGAAATCTTGGCCTGAGATCGCCGAGGCGCGGGTTAATCTGACCACTCGGCGGCTGCATGTGGTCTGGCGCGGCGCTGACCAGATGGGCGACCAGATCCTGGACCGGCTGGATGCGCTGGGGTTCCCGGCGGCCGCCTATGATCCCGAGACTCTGCGCGACGCGGATCGGGCCGAGCAGACCGCCTTGTTGCGCGCCATGGGCGTCGCCGGTTTCGCCGCTTCGAACGTGATGTTGATGTCGGTGGCGATCTGGGCCGGCCATGGCGAGATGGGCGAAGCGACCCGCGGGTTGCTGCATTGGGTTTCGGCCGCCATTGCGACCCCCGCCGTGCTCTATGCCGGGCGGCCGTTCTTCAAATCGGCTTGGGCGGCCGTGGCGCGTCGGCGCACCAATATGGATGTGCCGATCTCGGTCGGGGTCGTCGCGACTGTCGCGGTCAGCCTGCTTGAGACCGCCACCGGCGGCGATCACGCCTATTTCGAGAGCGCGTTGATGCTGCTTTTCTTCCTGCTCTTGGGGCGGTTTCTGGATCGCCGTTGCCGGGCCAAGGCGCGCGGCGCAGCGGAGCGGTTGCTCAGCCTGCGCGAAAAGACCGCGCAGGTGATCACCGGAACCGGCGCGCCCTCGACCGTCAGCATCGATGCGTTGGCCCCAGGCGACCGGATACTATGCGCGGCGGGCGCGCGCCTGCCGGCCGACGGCGTGGTCGAAGAGGGCAGAAGCGATCTCGACGCCAGCCTAATCAACGGCGAAACAGCCCCAAAGGCGGTTGCGGCCTCCGATCCGGTCTATGCCGGCATGATCAACCTCTCGGCGCCGCTGACGGTCCGGGTCACCGCGGTCGGCGACGGCACCCTGCTCGCCGAAATGGCGCAGCTGATGGAGACGGCGGAGCAGGCCAAAGGCCGCTTCGTCGCGCTCTCGGACCGGATTGTGCGCTACTACACGCCGGTCGTGCATCTGATGGCGGCCATCGCCTTTATCGGATGGTGGGGCTTCGCCGGTGTGGCGTGGCAGCCGGCGTTGTTCATCGCCGTCGCAGTCCTGATCATTACCTGTCCCTGCGCCTTAGGCCTGGCCGCGCCGGCCGTTCAGGTCTCAGCCAGCGGCGCCTTGATGCGGTCCGGGATCTTGTTGAAGGCGAGAGACGCTCTGGAGCGGCTGTCCAAAGTTGACACGGTGATCTTTGACAAGACCGGCACGCTGACCACGGGGCGGCCGGTGCTCGACAAGACCGGCGTCTCGGATGACGATCTGGCGCTCGCCGCCCGGCTCGCTTGCGTGAGCACCCATCCTCTAAGCCGCGCCTTGGCGGCCGCGGCGCCCGATGCGACTGCTCTGGAGGGCGTCACGGAGCATCCCGGGCAGGGCCTATCAGCGCCGGATGGGGCCGGCCGCGAAATCAGGCTCGGCGCGCGCGATTGGTGCGGGGTGATGCGCGAAGATTTGCGCTATGGGCTGCGGAATGAGGCGAATGACAATGCGGTCTGCAAGGGCGCGGCCGAAGGGCCGGAGCTCTGGCTGGCGCGGCCGGGCCAGCCGTCGGTGCGGTTCTCCTTCACCGAAACATTGCGTCCCGGTGCGGCTGACGCCATCGCCGCCTTGAAGCGGGACGGGGTCGAAGTCATGCTGTTGTCCGGCGACCGGACCAAACCGGTGGAACGGGTCGCCGAAGCGGTCGGCGTCGAGGCCTATCTCAGCCAATGCACGCCGGCTCAGAAAATCCAGATGATCGAAAAGCTTCGGGATCAAGGCAAATCGGTCCTGATGGTCGGAGACGGCTTGAATGACGCGCCGGCGTTGGCGGCCGCCGACGCCTCCTTCTCGCCGTCCGAAGCGGCGGATATCAGCCAAACGGCGGCGGATGCGGTCTTCCAGGGCGGCGATCTACGCTCCGTGCCGATGCTGCTGAACACAGCCCGGTCGGCGCGGCGCCTATTGATCGAGAATTTCGCGCTGGCGCTTGGCTACAACGTGGTCGCCATTCCCTTCGCCATGGCCGGTTTCGTTACGCCCTTGATTGCGGCGATCGCGATGTCGGGCAGTTCGATCGTCGTGACCCTGAACGCCTTGCGGGTGAAAGGGGCTGACCGGCCAAAAACGGAGGCGGCGGTATGAGCGCTTTGATGTATCTCATTCCGATCGCCCTGCTTCTTGGGCTATTGGGATTGGCGGCGTTCTTGTGGAGCCTGAAGTCGGGGCAATTCGACGATCTCGACGGGGCCGCGGAAAGAATTCTCTACGACGATGATTGACCAAAGAAGGCAAGCGGCCGATCGCCGGTCGATGTAACACGCAACGCGAAAGAGCCCGAGGACGGGCCGGAAAGGACGCCCATGTTGAGCAACGCCAATGTTCTCTCTGCAATTCTGCTGGTTATCGCGGTCTTATTCGTGGTCGCCTGGTTCGTCTTCGGCTCGATCTCGGCCTTCTATTTCGGCCTGGCGCTGACGCCGATCGCGATGATCATCATGGTCGCGATGCTCTGGACCTTCCCGAAAGACAAGACCGACGGCTAAACCAACCGGCGCATACCGCTTCGAAGCGTCGCAAGAGCGCCCGTCAGCCGGACAAAAGCGGTCTAAATAACCGCTTCCGGCGCAGGAGGCGTCTGCTCGATCTTCACCGTGACGATATCGTCGCCGACAGGGATTTCGACCGGGCTTTCCTCCACGTCGAGTTCAGCGCCGTCGATCTTGACGGTGTTGTCCCCTTCGCCGAGCAAGATCGTAAGGGCGTTCTCTTCGTCGGTCATGCTGACAAGGTCATCGACGCTGAGCGCCAGATCGGCGCCGCCGGACAGGCCGGTCAGATCCAGGACCTCGATGTTCGACACATCGCTGAACTTGTCGCCGGTCAGCGTGAAGAGCTCATCGCCATCCGACCTCACATACAACGTGTCGCGGCCGGAACCGCCGTCGATCTGACCGCGAAATGCCGCCTCTATATCCGTATCGTCGCTGTCGGCGCCTTCATAGGCGTCGCGAATCGCGTCCGCCACCGGGTCCGTGAAGACCGGCGCGCCGGTCCCGTCGCCAAGATCGTGGACATCGATATGGAGCGCGTCATCGCCGGCCCCGCCCAGCAGGGCGTCGTCAGCGCCGTCTCCGATCAACGTGTCCTCGCCGTCCCCCCCAAACAGCAGGTTCGCTTGCGTGTCGCCTTTCAAACGGTCCGCGCCTGACCCGCCAACCGCGTTCGCCGCACCCGCCAGCAGAGGATCGTTGAGGTCAGCATCCATCGGTGCGCCGTCATCCACGCCCGGGATGGCCGTGTCGTCGATTACCGCGAAAGGCGAATCGGGCATGGCGACGTCGATGTCCGCCAGAAAGTTAAAGGGCGCTTGGTCGTTGCTTGAATCATCGGAGTCGACATCTGTCAGCCGACCCAAAAAGCCAAGAGTGAAATCGCCGGTTTCAGCCGGGACCGAGATCCGCAGCGAGGCCAGATCGACGGAATTCGATGTGAAAGTCGCGATGCCTGCGGTGGGGGAAATCGGGCCGTCATCGCTCCAGAATTGCGCATTGTCCGGAACGCCAAGCACAGTGAAGGACATGATTTCCGACCCGTCTGCATCCTCAAGATCGAGCCTAAGGTTGAGATTAAAGGTGACCAAAGCTTCGCCCTCGTCACCGATCACCGCCTCGCCGTCATAAAGCGACGGCTCCGCCTCGCTTACAAGCGATGCAGAATCGACGACAGCCGCCACCACGACTGTCGCGACGGACGGCGCTAAATTGTTGCTGACGCCTGTCGCCGGGTCGCTGACGGCTGCGTTCGCCGTCAGGGTGAAATCGTCGCCTGAATTGGCCGGCGGCGTTACGGTCAGCCCCGCCAATTCGGCCTCGCTGAGCGTGACCGTGCCGTCCCCGTTCAAGACGCCTGCGCTAAGGCTTGCGCCCTCCGGCAGGCCCGAGATGGTGACCGCGATGTCCCAACCCGCGTCTGGGTCGTCTGGCGTCACCGATATGTCGACCGGCAGCGCGGTGTCTTCGAGACCGGCCGGGACCGATAGGACGATTTGCCCGGATGGGATAACAGGGCCGTCCAGCACGATCGTTTCGAAATTCTTGAAGGAGAGCCCCAAAGCCGACAAGGTCTGAACGCCGTCGGTGATCACGCCCGTTTGCGCTTGGGTCTGGAGAGTGATCAGTTCCGACAAGACCGTTGGGTCGGCTGTATCCGCCGCCGTGTAGGCGATTATCAGGATGTCGTCGTCTTCGCCGCCGTCATAGTCATCCATGCCGCCGCCGTTCTGGCCGACGACAAAGCGTGCGGCATCGGAACCTGCGCCGCCTTCGATACGGTCTTCGCCGGCCCCGCCGTCCAGGACATCGTCGCCCGCGCCTCCGGAAATTTCATCATCTCCGGCGCCGCCGATGATCACATCGTCGCCACCGCCGGTGTGTATATCGAGGTCGCGATGCACCGTTGCGCCGGCGACGGCCGAATCATCGCCGTCCCCAAGGCGCAGGGTGATTCGGCCTTCGTCGCCTTCGGCCTCGGGCAAATCGCTCAGGAGCACCGCGTCGTCGCCGGCGCCGAGCGCCAGTTCCAGATCCTCGAACCCGAGGGCGGCGATATCCGTGCCGTCCGGCCCCTGGACGAGCGTGCGGCCATCGGCGGCTTGGCTGACCCGCCACGCGTCGTCGCCGCCCGGCGTCGCCGTTGCGTCGATGCTGAGATTCTGAACGGCGCCGGCGGATACTGGCGCCGGGGCGTCGATTGCGATAGCATCGCCCGCATCCACCGAGTAGGTCTCGACAATCCGACCGCTAACTGAGGCGGTCAGCGCATCTCCCGGATCCAGCGACACAATCGTTATGCCGTCTTCGTCCTCTGTCGGTCCTGTTTCCTCGGGCTCCGAGCCAGTGTCGCCGAACGTGATCGGCGCCTCATCCTGCGTGTCGTCTTGCAACGGCGCGCCAAACAGCGCGTCACCCGACGTTGCGGACGTCGTCGCAAGATCTGCTGCGGCGGTGAATTCCGCCTCTTCCGATGTGTCGCCGCCGAGATCCCCGTCCAAAACCTCGAAGAATATATCGGCGTCCGCCGTTTCGATCGGAACCGGATCGACGATCTCCGGCTCGAGGGCGGCCTCGTCAACGGGGGTCTCGTCGGCGGCGGCCTCCTCAAGAATGTCCTCTTGCTCCGCCTCGCCGTCGATCAATTCTTCCTCGATCGTAGCCTCTTCTTCTGCGCCGTCACCTTGGTCGCCGGGTATTTGCTGCGGCGGAGGATGAAAGCCGATAGCGTCGCCATAGGTCCGCGCCTGGATTTCCGGCGGCATTACGAAGACCGGCGAGGGTTCGACAAAACTGGAGCTGATCAGCGTCGACTCGCCGATACCTGTCAGAAGCGCTGTCCCCCCGGCGTTGTTCACGATCACAGCGCCCTCGAAGACAGTGACATTCGTGCCGCCATCGACCGCGTCGACATTGATGCCATATTTGGTGCCGCGGATACCGATGGTCGCGACCGGCGTGTTGACGGTCACGGCCTCGGCGTTTTCCTTGCCGATCGCGCCGGAGGTGAAGACGAAGGCCCCCTGAATAACATTGAACACCTGACTGCTGGCTGATGCGTCGCCCGGCGCATAGATCAATTCGTCGAGCACAATCCGAGCGCCGCCATCCATCGACATGGTGCTCTTGTCGGCGAAGATGATGCCGACCGCCGCGTCCGGGCCTGAGACGATCGTGTCGCCCTGATAGAGCGGGTCGCCTTCGCCCAGCAGGACACGCGTCCCGTCGACGCGCAGCACCGTGATCTCGCCTTGCAAGGTTTCGATCGCGCCGATCGGTTCTTCCAGGGTCGAAATCATATCGGTTTGCGCCACCTGGTTCGGGGCCCGCGGCCCGGCCAGCTTCGCGGCCAGATCGGCGGGAATCCGGGACCCGGCGATGGTGAATAGATCGGGCGGAACGGCCTGCGCGAAATAGTTCGTGATCAGCACGGTCGTCCCGTCGGGCGCGGTCAGTTGCAGATCCGGACCGAACCGGCCGAAATCCGACTGCAGCAACAAATCCGCATAGGGTACGACAACGGCCCCAGCGCCCGCATCGATCACATGATCGGGCGTCTGGTCCAAGACGGCCTTGTCGCCGTCATTGTGCGTCTCTCCGCGCGCCGACGGCGGCGACGGGTCTAAACGCGCCATAGTCTGCTCTCCCATCTCAACGCGCTGTATCTCCGAACTGATCGCACTGCGCAGTGACGATGGTCACCAAAACTTGATGGAAACGAGCGTTTCCAGAGGATTTTCGTATCCTCACAGCGTGCCCTGGCTTCCAAGCGTCGATCTCGCACAACCAGAAACGCAGGAAACCATACGAGTTTGCGCCGAATATGTAAAAACAGGATAGGTTTTTCGTCTTCGCGTTTCTCAATCGTCCGAGTGGTACATACGGAGAAATATCCTAATTTCCGGTAAACATGGGGATGTCGGCGCAGAAAGCCGAGGCCGGTCGGGATTTGATCTCTCTGCTTGATTGACCGCGCCCACGTACCGCCATACACAAAAACCGGCCCGGCGGAGAGCCGCGGCTCTTGGGGAATATCGAGCACATATCGGGATCGTTTCGTGGCGGATTTATCGAATAAAACGGTTGTCGTTACCGGTTCAACCAGCGGAATCGGCTGGTCCATCGCTCGGGCGGTTCATGCGGCCGGGGCCAATGTCGTGGTCCACGGCTCCCGTGCGGCGATTCTGGAGGCGCATGCGGCCGAATTGGGCGCGCGCGCGACCTGGATCGCCGCCGACCTGTCCGACCCGGAAAGCCCAGCCCGGATTATCGACAAGGCGGTTGAGACCTTCGGCGGCATTCACGGCTTGGTGAACAACGCCGGCATCTTCCCGCGCAACAATATCGACACGCTAGAGCCGGAAGAATTCGACAGGATTTTCGCCGTTAATGCACGCGCGCCGGTCCTGTTGATCCAAGCGGCGATCAAGCATTTCCGGTCGCAGGGAACCGGCGGGTCGGTGGTGAATATCGGCTCGATCAACGCCCATTGCGGCCAGACCGACATTCTCGCCTATTCCATGTCCAAGGGCGCATTGCTGACCATGACGCGCAACCTGGGAGACGCTCTGGGGCCGGAGAATATCCGGGTCAATCAATTGAATGTCGGCTGGACCTTCACCGAAACCGAACATCAAATCCAATTGAAAGAAGGCCATCCGGAAGACTGGCACACTAAGGTTCCGTCAGTCTTCGCGCCCTCGGGCTCGATCCTCAAGGCTGAGCATATCGCCCCGCACGCGGTCTTCTGGCTCTCTGACGACTCCTGGCCGATCAACGGCCAAGCCTACGAAGTCGAACAATACCCGCTCATCGGCCGCAACAAGATCGGTAGCTAGGCATCATAGCCGGGTGATTTGCGAGGCGCTGATTGGCGCATCCGCGACGCGGCGCCGCTTCAAGCCAAATCGTTGGCGCTGTCGTCCGGTTGTCCCAGGTTCTCAATACGGCGCAATTTGTTCTGGAGAAAGACGCGGCTGGCCGCGTTGGGGGCTTTGTATATCGCGATGCGATACGCGGCCGCCGCTTCGGGGAACTGGTGGAGTTTCTCCAACATACTGGCTCGCGCGGCGTGCCATGGCTGAAAATCGGACAGTGCGCTCTGCAGCTCGGTTAACTTCTGCAGAGCCAGTTCTGTGTGCTGGAGTTCGGCCAGCACAACCGCCCAATTCAATGTGACGACGGGCGTCGGTTCAAGGCGCCACAGTTTTTCGTAAAGAAGCGACATTTGGGGCCAGTCGGGCATGGGGTCCGACATGTGGCAATCCGCGATCGCCGCCTTGATCTGAAAGGGTCCTGGACGCCGTCGCATCATGGCTCGAACGAGGATGTCTCTCCCTTCCGTGATGAGGTCTTTGCGCCACAGCTCACGGTTTTGTTCTGCAATCGGTGCGCTTGCGCCGTCCGGGGCGATACGCGCGGGCTGTCTTGCCTCTGCGAACAGCATCAGCGCCAAGGCGCCTTCGATTTCAGGCTGTTCCGGTCGAAGCTTCTCCAGAAGGCGCACGAGAAACAAAGCTTCTCTACACAGATCCCGCGGCCCGGTGTCCTCCGATACGTATCCGGTTGTGAAAATCAGGTAGAGCGTCGAGAGCGCCGTTCCCAACCGATCCGACCATTGTTCGGGCTCCGGTACAGAGAATTCGATCCCTTTCGATCTGATCTTCGCCTTTGCTCTCGACAGTCGCTGGCCCATCGCCACCTCGGTATCCAGGAACGCCCTGGCGATTTCCTTAGTCGTCAAACCGCAAACAGTGCGGAGGGTCAGGGCGATCCGAGACTTCTCCTCAAGGATAGGGTGACAGCATGTAAAGATCAGGCGGAGCCGTTCGTCCGGAAAATCGTCCGGGATACCGATCCGGACATGGTCTTCGACGACCTTCTCCAGTTCCATGGCTTTTTTAGCTTCGCGCGCCTTAGAGCGAATTTGACTGACGCCGCTATTGAATCCGACCTTCATCAGCCATGCGGCTGGCGAGCTTGGAATTCCTGCGCGCCCCCAATGGCTCAGGGCGGAGATCGACGCCTCTTGCAAGGCGTCTTCCGCCGTTTGGAAATCTCCCAACCGTGCGATGAGACCGGCCATCAGCCGGCCCCGATCGCGGCGGATAACGTCGTCGATGGCCTTTTGAACCGCGATCGCTTTGGAGGCGGCGTCGTTCACAGGGCTCAGCCGGCTGGATTGTAGTCCATGAGAGGGCGTACCTCGATGGTTCCGAATTTCGCTGAAGGGATCATCGCCGCGTAATTCAGAGCGGCGTCCAGGTCGGGCACGTCGACGACATAATACCCGCCCAGATGTTCGCGGGTTTCGGCGAAAGGCCCGTCCATTGTTTCCACTTTGCCGGATTTGATCCGCAGAGAAGTCGCCGTCTCGACCCCTTGTAGTCCTTCCCCTTCGCACATAACCCCGTCGGACTTCATCTTTTCGTTGGCGGCGAAGAAGCCGGACATCATTTCCTGGAATTCAGGCGTGCCATAACCAGGTTCCTGGTCGGGGTCGTTGTAAATCAGGAGCATGTATTTCATCGCGTCTGGTCCTTATGCTGAACGGGGCGTGTTACGGGCCCCAGAGGTCAAGAAGTCCGATGATCAGGCATACCATCGAGAGCAAAGCTGCAAAAATGTTGGCGCCATTACCCATGTAACGCAGCGCGTGGTCTGCGGAATCAATCTTCAACCCAAATGGATGAGCCAAACGTCCGATCACCAGCAGGCCGCCCGCCGCATGCAGGTAGAGTTCAGGCGCGCCACTGCCTTCGGCCAGGATCATCAGGATCAACACAAAGGCCGACCATTCGGCGCAATTGCCGTGTTGGCGTATCCGAAGCAATAGGTTTGGGTCGCCGCCGTCGCCAATGGAAACGTTCCGTGATCCTCTGAGGGCGGCGACCCGAACCCAGAGCGCAAGGTAGATTCCTGACACGGCTAACGCGTAGATCGGAGTGGTTTCGAACATCATGAAATTTCTTCTTTGTTACGTTTCGATGCTCCTAGGACGCCTGCCGGCGCTGATTTTCGACATGTGAACGAAATTTTTTCCTTTTATAGGCGGGTAGGATCACCGGGACTTGCGCCCCGAATATGAAGGACCGTGCGTGTGATTGGTCTTGGACCCGGCGCGACTGAGCTCTCCCGACGCGCAGATCGGCGTGATCCAACTTGGGCGCGCATGACGGCGCGGGTTTGCGCAGCGCCGGAAGCAGCCCGCATATTTGAATGTTATCCGGCCCTGCCGAATCACAGTTCAGGATATTGCGAGGCGATTTAACGCCTTACGCCGCGTCGGCTTTGGCGTGGGCGGTCATCCAGGCGTCGAGGTCGGCGCGTTCGTCCGGGCTGAAGCGCAGGTTCAGTTTAGTGCGGCGGGTCAGGACGTCTTCCGCCGTCGCGGCCCATTCATGCGCCATGAGATAGGCGACCTCGACCTCATAAAGATCATGGCCGAAGCGCCGGCCGAGGCCTTGCGCGTCGGTGACGCCCTCGAGCGCCGCCCGCGCTTTCGTGCCGTAGAGCCGCAACAGGCGGTGGGCGTGAGCGGGGTCCAGGAACGGGAAATCGGCTTTGAATTGCGCCTCGAGCTTGTCGAAATCCAGCACCGCGAAATCGCCGCCAGGCAGGCCGGCGCCGCGGGTCCAGGGCGCGCCCATGCCGGGGAGATCGCCCGCGATTTTGGCGAGCACTTCTTCCGCCAGATGGCGGTAGGTGGTGATCTTGCCGCCGAAAACGCTGAGCAGGACCGGCTGGTCGTCGCCGCCTTTGCGCTCGAGCACGAAGTCGCGGGTCGCCTTCTGCGCGGCGGACGCGCCGTCATCATAGAGCGGGCGGATACCGGAATAGGTCCAAACCACCTGATCTTCGCCGATGGGCGTCTCGAAATACTCGCTGGCCGCTTTGCAAAGATAGCTGATTTCGCCCTGATCGATGGCGACCGTGTTTGGATCGCCTTGGAAATCGACGTCGGTCGTGCCGATCAGGGTGAAGTCGTCCTCATAGGGGATGGCGAAGATGATCCGGTTGTCGGCGTTCTGAAAGATGTAGGCGCGGTCATGGTCGAACAGGCGGTTCACCACGATGTGGCTGCCCTTCACCATCCGGACCGCCGAGTCGCTGTTCATGCGCATCCGGCTGTTCAACACATCGCCGACCCACGGGCCGGCGGCGTTAACCACCACCTTCGCCCGCACTGTGTCGAGCGCGCCGGTCAGGCTATTGCGGGTCTGGATGCGCCAGCCGGCGCTGTCGCGCTCGGCCGAGACAACCTCGGTGCGCGTATGGATCTCGGCCCCGCGCGCCGCCGCATCCATGGCGTTGAGCACGACCAGGCGGGCGTCGTCGACCCAGCAGTCGGAATATTCGAAACCCTTGGTGAACTGCTTTTTCAGCGGGGCGCCCGTGACGTGGGTTCGTAGGTCCAACGTGCGGCAACCAGGAAGCAGTTCCCGGCCGCCGAGATGGTCGTACAGGAACAGGCCGAGCCGAATCAGCCAGGCCGGACGCAGCCCGCTGTGATGCGGCAGGACGAAACGCAGCGGCCAGGCGATATGCGGGGCCATGGCGAGCAAAACCTCACGCTCTTTCAACGACTCGCGCACCAGGCCGAACGCGTAATGCTCCAAATAGCGCAAGCCGCCATGGATCAGCTTGGTGCTTGCTGAGGAGGTGCCGCTGGCGAGGTCGGCTTTCTCGGCCAGATAGACCTTTAAGCCACGCCCCGCCGCGTCGCGCGCGACGCCGCAGCCGTTAACGCCGCCGCCGATGATGAACAGATCGAACATATGTCGTTCCTCGACCTTTTTATTCCGAACGCCCCGCTGTCAGCGCACTTGTAACAGGATATTCGGATTTTTTCTATTCGAAAGAAACCGAACCTATTTCGAACTTTGGAGAATCGGCGTCAGTTCCGGCGCAGCGAGCCTCACCGTAACGTCGGCGGCGGCGCACACCTCGAGGAAGGCGGCCGGCGGCGCCGCGTCGGTGATGAACAGATCAACCATGGAGATATGGCCGATCCGCACCGGCGCCGAGCGGTCGAACTTCATTCGATCCGCCACCAGGATGACGCTGCGCGCATTCTCGACGATGGCTTGCGCGACGCGCACCTCACGGTAATCGTAATCGAGCAGCGCACCGTCTGCGTCGATCGCCGATACGCCGATCACCGCGTAGTCGACCTTGAACTGGCGAATGAAATCGACCGCCGCCTCGCCGACAATGCCGCCGTCCGTGTGGCGCACCACGCCGCTGGCGACCACGAGCTCAATATCGGCATTCGGCTGTAGAATATTGATAACATTGATATTGTTAGTGATGACCATCAACTCTTTATGCTGCTTCAGGGCTTCGGCCACCTGCTCGGTTGTGGTGCCGATATTGATGAAGAGCGTGCTGTTGTTCGGCACCGTCTGGGCCGTAGCCCGGCCGATGGCGTTTTTCTCGGCGACGGCGGTATTCCGTCTGGCTTGATAGGCGGCGTTTGCGGCGCCGGCCAGGAACAACGCCCCGCCGTGGATCCTTCCCAACCGTCCTTGGGTGCAGAGGTCGTTCAGATCCTTGCGAATCGTCTGTGGCGTCACGTCGAAATGTGTGGCGAGATCGTCCACCATCACCCGGCCTTTCCGCCGTGCGACGTCTAAAATATCGTTCTGGCGCGGGGTGAGGATCATGAGATCGGGGTTCAAAGTCCATCGTTCGCCGCCGGATCGCGCGGCGCGTCCTGAAAACAACACAAAAACGAAAATTCCGAAAGTGCGCTGTTGACGCGCTTTCGAGTATCCGTGATGATCATAAGGATAACAGAAGTGACATAATCACTCTCCACAGCAAATCCTATCCTGATGGGAGGAATAATATGAGAACTCAGCTGATGGCCGCGGTCGCCGCGGCCTCGATGCTCGCTCTGACGCCGTCGGCTTTCGCCGGCAGCGCCGAGGCGGAACGGTGGATCGATGACGAATTCCAGCCCTCCGCGCTCTCGCGAGACGAGCAGATGGCCGAAATGGAATGGTTCATTAAAGCCGCCGAACCGTTCCAGGGCATGGAAATCAATGTGCTGTCCGAGACAATCCCGACGCACGAGTATGAGTCGCGGACGCTGACCCAGGCGTTTGAGGAAATCACCGGCATCAAGGTCAACCACCAACTCCTCGGCGAAGGCGAAGTCGTTCAGGCGGTTCAGACCCAGATGCAGACCGGGCGGAACCTGTATGACGCCTATATCAATGACAGTGATCTGATCGGCACGCATTCGCGCCTGCAATTGGCGGTCAACCTGACGGACTTCATGGCGGGCGAGGGGGCTGACGTCACCAATCCAGGCCTCGATGTCGAAGATTTTATCGGCCGCTCCTTCACCACCGGTCCGGACGGCAAGCTCTATCAACTGCCCGATCAGCAGTTCGCGAACCTCTATTGGTTCCGCAAAGACTGGTTCGATCGCCCCGAATTGCAGGCGCAGTTCAAGGAGCGCTACGGCTACGATCTGGGTGTGCCGAAGAACTGGTCCGCCTATGAGGACATCGCCGAGTTCTTCTCGGTCCATGTCCAGGAAATCGACGGCGTTCGGGTCTATGGCCACATGGACTACGGCAAGCGCGCGCCCGACCTGGGCTGGCGCATGACTGACGCCTGGCTGTCCATGGCCGGGGCCGGTTCGCAAGGTTTCCCCAACGGCGTCCCGGTCGATGAATGGGGCATCCGGATGGAGGAAGGCTCCTGCAACCCGGCCGGCGCGTCGGTGTCGCGCGGCGGCGCCGCTAATGGTCCGGCCGCGGTCTACGCGATCCGCAAATGGGACGAGTGGCTGCGTAAATACGCCCCGCCGGCCGCCGCCAGCTACGACTTCTACCAGTCGCTGCCGGCGCTCAGCCAAGGCAATGTGGCGCAGCAGATCTTCTGGTACACGGCCTTTACCGCTTCGATGGTGGCGCCGAAGTCGGAAGGCAACAACACGGTCGATGACGAGGGCAACCCGCTATGGCGGATGGCGCCCAGCCCGCACGGCCCGTATTGGGAAGAAGGCCAGAAGCTCGGTTATCAGGACGCCGGTTCCTGGACGATCCTGAAATCTACCCCGACCGATCGGGCGAAAGCGGCTTGGCTCTACGCCCAGTTCGTAACGTCCAAGACCGTCGATGTCCGCAAGAGCCATGTCGGCCTGACCTTCATCCGCGAAAGCACGGTCCAGCATGAGAGCTTCACCGAGCGCGCCCCGAAACTGGGCGGCCTGGTGGAATTCTATCGCTCGCCTGACCGCGTGATGTGGAGCCCGACCGGCGTAAACGTGCCGGACTATCCGAAGCTGGCGCAAATCTGGTGGCAGCAAATCGGGGACGTGAACTCCGGGGCCTTTACCCCGCAGGAAGCGATGGATCGGCTGGCTGAGGAAATGGACATCACCATGGCCCGGATGCAGGCGGCGGATGAAGGCGCCAACGTCTATGGCGGCTGCGGCCCGCGTCTCAATGAAGAGCGCGATCCGGAATATTGGCTGTCCCAGCCCGGTTCGCCGAAAGCGAAGCTGGCGAACGAAAAGCCGCAGGGCGAGACCGTCAACTATGACGAACTCGTCCAGCGTTGGGCTCAGTAACCAAGCCTGGGCCGGCGTAGCGGCATAGAGAAAGCGGCTGTTCGGGGCATGACGTCCCGGACAGTCGCCTTTCTCACCGAACGATTTGTTTCCTTGTTTCGAGCGCTCTGCCTGGGCGCCGTCCACGGGCGAGATAGATGACCCTTGTCTTAAAAGACCTGACCAAACGATCCGGCGCCGAGATGCATTTGCATGAAACCTCGGTCCGTTTCGCACCGGAAGGGTTCAATGTCCTTTTGGGCGAGACCAACGCGGGCAAGACGACGCTGATCAAGCTGATCGCGGCTCTGGACAGACCAACAACAGGCGAAATCTGGCTCAACCACAAGAACCTGACGCCGCTCCCGACGCAGAAGCGGCAGGTCAGTCTGGTCCACCAATTCTTCGTCAATTACCCACATCTGACGGTTTTTGAGAATATTGCCTCGCCCCTGCGCGTCGGCGGCGTGGTCGGGCCTGAAGTCGAGAAGCGCGTGAAGCAGGCGGCGGATCTGCTGCGGCTGGGCCCCTATTTGAAACGGCGCCCAGGTGAACTTTCCGGCGGCCAGCAGCAGCGCACCGCCCTGGCGCGCGCCCTGGTCAAGGACAGCGATATCGTGCTGTTGGACGAGCCGCTGGCCAATCTTGATTATAAGCTGCGTGAGGAGTTGCGCGAGGAACTGCCGCGCCTGCTGTCGGATCGCGGCTCGATCGTGCTTTACGCCACGTCCGAACCGTCGGAAGCGCTGTTATTGGGCGGCCACACGGCGACGATCTCGGCGGGCCGCGTGACGCAGTTCGGTGAAACGGCGGAGCTCTATCGAAACCCGCAAGACCTGGAGACGGCGCGTGTCTTCTCCGATCCTCCCATCAACACCGCCAAGGTCACCAAGTCCGGCGACCGGATCGCGTTGCGCAATCTGGCCTCCTGGAACGCGGCGGGGGAGATCGCATCGGCGCCTGACGGTGATTATATTGTCGCCGTACGCCCGCACTATGTCTCGCCGCGCCGAATGACCGAGGGCGACGTCTCGATCTCCGGCCAGGTCCTGATCACGGAGCTTTCCGGCTCCGAAAGCATCGCGCATTTCGAGATGGGTGTGGCCGCCGGCTCTGGGCATAGCGCCAGCGCCGCCGCCGACACCGATGTCTGGGTGTCGCAGAGCCATGGCGTCCATCCGTACAATGTCGGCGAGGCCCATGAATTTTTCCTAGATGTCTCAGGGTGTCTGTATTTCACACCCGACGGGCGTCGCGTGAACGGATAGGGCGGGGTCATGGCGCGCATCACACTCGATCATATTCGGCACAGCTATATGCCCAACCCGCAAGGGCCGGAGGATTACGCGCTCAAGCATCTTGACTTGGAATGGCAGGATGGCGGCGCCTATGCGCTGCTGGGACCGTCCGGCTGCGGCAAGAGCACGCTGTTGAACATCATTTCCGGTCTGGTTGCGCCGTCGGAGGGGCGCATCCTGTTCGATGATGCGGACGTGACCCATCTGCCGCCGGATCAGCGCAACATCGCCCAGGTATTCCAGTTCCCAGTGATCTACGACACGATGAGCGTTTACGATAATCTGGCCTTCCCGCTGCGGAATCGCGGCGTTGATGCGGGCCATGTCGACGCGCGCGTGCGCGAAATCGCCGAGATGCTCGAGATGAGCGACATGCTCGGCGCCCGCGCTTCGGGCCTGCCGTCGGACTCCAAACAAAAACTCTCTATGGGGCGCGGTCTGGTGCGCGACGACGTCAATGTCATCATGTTCGACGAACCGCTGACCGTCATCGACCCGCATCTGAAATGGAAACTGCGCTCAAAACTGAAGGAGCTGCATTACCGGGTGCGGGCGACGATGATCTATGTCACCCACGATCAAACCGAGGCGCTGACCTTCGCCGATCAAGTGGTGGTGATGCAGGAAGGCGAGGTGGTTCAGATCGGCACGCCGATCGAACTGTTCGAGGCGCCGGCGCATACATTCGTCGGCCATTTCATCGGCTCGCCCGGTATGAATGTTCTGCCCTGCGAGGTCCGCGACGGCGGCGCCTTTTTCAACGGCGTCCGGGTCGATGCGAAGGGCGCGGCGCACGCGCCGTCAGGCGCGGATCGGTTGGAGATCGGCGTGCGGCCGGAGTTCATCTCTTTTGCGGAGGCGGGCGTCCCGGTTGAGGTCACGCGCGTCGTTGACGCCGGGCGCTACCGGGTCGCCGAGGCGCGGGCAGGGGATGCGCGCATCAACGTTCTGGCGCGGGAAGGGCAGGCGATCCCCGAAGGCGTGGCGCATCTGGCCTTCGATCCCGAGAAGACCGGGGTCTATGCGGATGGCTGGCTGGTGCGGGAGGGCTGAGGCCGATGGTGACGAAACCTGACAATCTGGGCGCCTGGTTCTTCGTCCTGCCGGTGGTGCTGCTGGTGGCGTTTAACGCCCTGGTGCCCTTGATGACGGTCGTGAACTACGCGTTTCAGGAGACTTTTGGGAACAACCTGTTCTTCTGGCATGGCGTCGGCTGGTTCGAGGATATCCTGAGATCGGAACGGTTTCACGCCGCTCTAGGCCGTCAGTTGCTCTTCACCGGGATCATTTTGGCTATCCAGATTCCGCTTGGTGTGATCATCGCCCTGACCATGCCCAAAAAAGGCGTCTGGGTGTCGGTCTGCCTTGTCCTAATGGCGCTGCCGCTGCTGATTCCGTGGAATGTGGTCGGCTCGATGTGGAACATTTTCGCGCTGCCGGACATCGGCATGCTCGGCTACACGCTCAACTGGCTCGGCTTTAACTACAATATGACCCAGCAGCCGCTGTCGGCCTGGATGACGCTGATCGCGATGGATGTCTGGCATTGGACCTCGCTGGTCGCGCTGCTGGCCTATGCCGGGCTGACATCGATCCCAGACGCCTATTATCAGGCGGCAAAGATCGACGGCGCCCGGCCCTGGGCGATCTTCCGGCATATTCAACTGCCGAAGATGAAGCGGGTCCTGACCATCGCCATTCTGCTGCGCTTTATGGACAGTTTCATGGTCTATACGGAACCGTTGATTCTGACTGGCGGCGGGCCGGGCAATTCGACGACGCTCCTGTCGATCGATCTGGTGAAGATCGCGCTGGGTCAGTTTGATCTTGGGCCAGCGGCGGCCATGTCGCTGATCTATTTCCTGATCACGCTCCTCGTGTCATGGCTGTTCTACACGGTCATGACCCGACACGATAACGCGTAGGAGAGGCGCTCGATCATGACACGCTATGCGCGCTTCGTTCCGGCGATCTATATTCTGTTCCTTCTGCTGCCGATCTATTGGCTGTTCTCGATGTCGTTCAAAACCACGAACGAAATTCTCGGCGGCTTCACCCTGTTTCCGCAGCAATTCACGTTGGAGAATTACCGGACGATCTTCACCGACCCGAGTTGGTATTGGGGCTATATCAACTCAATCCTCTATGTCACGATCAACACGGTGATCTCGATCTGCGCGGCCCTGCCGGCGGCCTACGCCTTCTCGCGCTATCGGTTCGCCGGCGACAAACATCTGTTCTTCTGGCTGTTGACCAACCGGATGGCGCCGCCGGCGGTCTTCGCGTTGCCCTTCTTTCAGCTCTATTCGGCGGTCGGCCTGTTCGACACCCATATCGCAGTGGCTCTTGCGCATTGCCTGTTCAACATTCCGCTGGCCGTCTGGATTCTGGAGGGCTTCATGTCCGGCGTGCCGCGCGAGTTGGACGAGACCGCCTATGTCGACGGCTATTCCTTCCCGCGTTTCTTCTTCAAGATTTTCGTGCCCAACATCACCTCGGGCATCGGGGTCGCGGCCTTCTTCTGCTTCATGTTCTCCTGGGTCGAGATGCTGCTGGCCAAGACCCTGACGGCGGTCGACGCCAAACCGATTGTCGCGACCATGACAAAGACCGCCTCAAGCGCCGGTTATGAGTTGGGGCTGCTTGCGGCGGCGGGTTGTCTCACCATCATCCCGGGCGCGATCGTGATCTATTTCGTGCGGAACTACATCGCCAAGGGCTTCGCCCTGGGTCGTGTCTAAAAGGGGGGCGGCATGATCACGGAATTGCAGTGGATGGCGTGGACGTGGCAGACCGCGCTGTTCTTCGCCTTCATCCTGGCCTGTCTGATCGCGATGAGCGTCTGGGAGTATAAGCGGCCCGGCGGCGGTCCCCGGCGCGGCATCCTCACGCTCGAAACGACTCGCGGCGATCGGTTGTTCATCTCGCTGTTGGGCAGCGCTTATATCCATCTCGCCTGGCTCGGCCTAATCGGCGATATGCTCTGGATTGCGACGGTCGTTTCGGTCATATACGCGATCATCGTATTCCGCTGGGTCTGATCCGGGCCCGCGCTTCAGCGTGATCGGGAGGTTGGGGATGGATTTGACCGTCGTGGTCGATGGCGCAAATATGCTGGGCGAGGGGCCGCTCTGGGATCCGGCGAGCCAGCGCTTGTTCTGGCTCGACATCTTGAGCCAGAAGCTCTTCCGGCTGGAGCCTGAAAGCGGCGATCTCGAGACCTACGATCTGCCTCTGGTGACGACGGCGGCGTCGCCGACGCGCCAAGGCGACCTGATCCTGGCCTGTGTCGGCGGGTTCCACCGTTACGACCTGACGACGGGCGCACTGACCAAGCTCGCCGATTTCGAGGCGGACACGCCCGGCAACCGGCCGAATGACGGCAAGGTCGATCCGCAAGGCCGGTTCTGGATCGGCTCAATGGACAATGCCGAGGAGAACGTCACGGGCGCGCTCTACAGTTTCAGCGGCGACGGCGTGTTGACCAAGCATCTCGATGGGATCGGCATCACCAACACCTTCGCCTGGTCGCCCGACGGCGCTTCGTTCTACCACGCCGACAGCATGGCCCAGACGATTTGGCGTTTTCCCTGGGACGGCGCGACGGGAACGCTTGGCGCGCGTGAGGACTTCGTCTCCCTGAAAGGAACCGACCGTTATCCGGACGGATCCTGTATCGACGCTGAGGGCTTTCTCTGGAACGCGCAGTGGAACGGCTGGCGGGTGGTGCGCTATGCGCCGGACGGAAGCGAGGACCGGGTGATCGAAATTCCCACGGCCTGCCCGACCTCCTGCATGTTCGGCGGCTCGGCGCTCGACACGCTCTACATCACCTCGGCGCGCAAAGGACAGACGGACGAGGCGCTCGCCCAGCAACCGCACGCCGGCGCGCTCTTCGCGCTCGAAGCCGGCGTCAAAGGCGTCGCCGAGGTCCTTTGGAACGGATAGACCGCCCGTCCGGTTAGAAGGGCGGCACGTCGGTGCGGCGGCGTTGCAGCATGATCACCAGCAATAGCAACGCGATCGCGGGGATATAGAAGATTTCCTTTGCGACCCGGTCCGCCTCGCGTTCGACCGAGAGCACCACCCAGTCGAAATCGATCCGCTCCTTCTCGGCCCAGGAGCCGAACCCGACATTGTCGACGACCCATTGGCCGTCGTCGTTCGGCAGCAGTTCGATCCCGGCATTGTCGCGCAGCCGCGACTCGCCGTCGCCCGCCGGCCCGAGCGGGACGAGGACGGTGCGTTGCTCGATGTCGCCGGTGTCGAAATCCTCATACTCGAAGACAAGCCGCAGCGTCCCGTCTTCAGGAACCGACTGGGCGGCTTCGAAGATCTGCGCCGGCGGCAGCGGCTCATAGGGCTCGGACACTTGATCAAGCCAGAAGCCGGGTCGGAACAGGGTGAAGGCCACCAGCAACAGGACCAGCGACTCCCAGAACCGGGATTTGGCGAAGAAATAGCCCTGCGTCGCGGCGGCGAAGATCAACATGGCGATCGTCGCCTTAATGAAGATCAGGACGCCGCCCACCAGCCCGACATCGATCAGCAGCAGATCGGTGTTGAAGATGAACAGGAAGGGCAGGGCGACGGTGCGCAGCGAATAGTAGAAGGCCGTCACCCCGGTCTTGATCGGATCGCCGCCGGAAATCGCCGCCGCCGCGAAACTGGCCAGGCCGACCGGCGGCGTCACATCCGCCATGATGCCAAAATAGAAGACGAACAGATGCACCGCGATCAGTGGCACGATCAGGCCGTTTTGAGCCCCGACATCGACGATCACGAAGGCCATCAGCGAGGAGACGACGATGTAGTTCGCCGTCGTCGGCAGGCCCATGCCCAGGATCAGGCTGAAAATCGCAACCAGGAACAGCATGGCGATCAGGCTGCCGCCCGAGAGGAACTCAATGAAATCGCCGACGACCTGGTGCGCGCCCGTCAGCGAAATCGTGCCGACGACGATGCCCGCCGCGCCGGTCGCCACAGAAATCCCGATCATGTTCCGGGCGCCGGCGATCATGCCGTCGCGGAAATCCAACACGCCGCGCTTCCATTCGCCCGCCATATCGCCGGTCTTGCGGAAGAAGGCTTTGATCGGATGCTGGGTGAACATGATGAAGATCATCGCCAGCGTCGCCCAGAAGGCGCTGAGGCTGGGCGACAGCCGCTCAACCATCAGGCACCAGATCAAGGCGATGATCGGCAGCAGATAGTAATACCCGGCCTTCGCCGTCGGTCCCGCTTCCGGCAGCTCCGTCAGCGGCGCATTCGGGTCGTCAAGTTCAAGCTCCGGATAACGCGCCGCGAGCGCGACCAGTGCGACATAGGCCACGCAGAACAGGACCGCCACGGCGATGATGGTGGCGTCGCCAAAGGCCTCTTTGGTCCAGCCTAAACCGTAATACATCGCGGCGGCGAGGGCGGCGACGCCGAGGAACCCGGTCAAGACGCCGATCAGCTTGCGCATGATCGTCTGCATCGGACCGCGCCGCGGCAGTCCCGTCATCCCGGCCTTCAGCGCTTCGAGATGGACGATATAGAGCAGCGCGATGTAGGAAATCGCGGCCGGCAAGAAGGCGTGTTTGACGACCTCGAGATAGGAAATCCCAACATATTCGACCATCAGGAAGGCGGCGGCGCCCATGACCGGCGGCATGATCTGACCGTTCACGGATGAGGCGACTTCCGTGGCGCCGGCTTTCTCGCCGCTGAACCCGACGCGCTTCATCAGCGGAATGGTGAAGGTGCCTGTCGTGACCGTGTTGGCGATCGAGGAGCCGGAGATCAGCCCGGTCATGGCCGACGACACGACCGCCGCCTTGGCCGGTCCGCCGCGCAGATGGCCCATCAGGGCGAACGCGATCTTGATGAACCAGTTTCCGGCCCCCGCCCGGTCCAGCAGCGACCCGAACAGGACGAACAGAAAAACCATCGAGGTGGCGACCCCGATCGCCGCGCCGAACACCCCTTCCTCCTGCAGCCAGAAATGCCACAGCGCCTTGCCATAGGACGCGCCCTTCCACTGCACCACTTCGGGTATGAAGGGCTGATCGCCGAAAAACACATAAGTCAGAAATACAGCGGCGACGATCAGCAGCGGGAAACCTAAAGCGCGATAGGTGGCGATCATCATCACGACCATGCCTGTGGTCGCGACGATCAGGTCCATCTGGGTCGGCAGTCCGGCGCGTTCCGCCAGTTCTGCGAAGTTTACGAACATGTAAAGACAGGCGCCGGCGCCCAGGAAGGCGAGCAGCCAATCGTACCAGGGTACGGTCTGACGCGAGGACCCGCTGAAGAGCGGATAGGCCATGGCGGCTAGGAAAAGGGCGAAGGCCAGGTGGAACTGTCGCGCAAAAGGCAGAATCTCAACGAAGAGCCGAATGCCGGTCAGTTCGACCAGAAGGAAGGGAATGTTGGAGGCGATGTAGATCTGATAGACCGACCAGGTGAAGGCCAGTGTGGCGATGAAGACGCCAAGGCCGCCGCCTGGATTTCGCGCGCCGGTGTCGCTTGCGGCGACGAGTTCGTCCAGATCGACATCAGCCGTCGTTCTCGCGCCTGCGCTCTCGCTCAACGGTCATCCCCTAAACCGCCGCCGGTGCGGACCCTGGCCCGACCGGGGATCGTTATTCATTCGCAAAGAGAAAGGGCGGCCGATCCGTTTCGATCGACCGCCCTCCCATCGAGCCTTACATCAGACCAAGTTCTTTGTAGGCGCGGGCCGCCCCATCATGAAGCGGCGCCGACAGACCGTTTGTGATCATCGTCTCCGCTTTTAGATGGGCGAAGGCCGGATGCAGCTTCTTGAAATCCTCCAAGTTGCTCATCACCGCCTTGGCGACGACATAGACCACTTCTTCCGGCACGTCGGCCGAGGTGACGAAGGTGGCCCCGACGCCGAAGGTCGGAATGTCATCCGGATTGCCGGCATACATGCCGCCGGGGATGGTGGTCTTCGAATAGAAGGAGTTATCCGCGACCAGCTTGTCGATCGCGGGACCGGTGACCGCGGCGAAGGTGACGTCACAGGTCGTCGCGGCTTCGGTGTTCAAAGCCGCCGGGTTGCCAACCGCCCAGAAGAAGGCGTCGATTTTGTTATCGCAGAGCGCGCCGGGCGTTTCCGACGATTTCAACTGCGAGGCCAGGGCCAAGTCGTCGTTGCTCTTGCCCATCGCGCCCCAGACCACGTTCCAGGTCGCTTCGGTGCCGGAGCCGGGGTTGCCGATATTGACCCGTTTGCCTTCCAGATCCGCGATCGTCTTGATATTGGCGTCCTTGCGCGTCACCAGGCTGATCGGCTCCGGATGGACCGAGAAGACCGCGCGCAGGTTCTCGAACGGACCCGCGTCGATGAAGCTATCGCGGCCCGAGCCGTTGTACGCGTGGAACTGCCAGTCCGACTGGGCCACGCCGAATTCCAATTCGCCCGCGCGGATCGTGTTGATATTGTAGACCGAGCCGCCAGTCGATTCGACCGAACAGCGGATGCCATGCTCTTTGCGGTCTTTGTTCACCAATCGGCAGATCGCGCCGCCGGTCGGATAGTAGACCCCGGTCACCCCGCCCGTGCCGATCGAAATAAACTGCTGCTGGGCGGCGGCGCCCGTCGCGCCGATAACGGTAAAGGCGGCCGCCGCAAAGGCGCCCTTCAGAAATGTCTTCGCTTGCATTGTGGTAACTCCCATGTTGCTGCGGCGATCCCGCATTTCCTGTCATGCGGTGTCCTTCAACGAAAAACGCGCCGCGCCGGTCGGAATTGATCTGCGGACGGACACCGTGCTTGCCGCGCGTTGCTCACCCTTTTTGGAGAACGCCGGTGAAGCGTTCAATGCGACTATGTGCGCCCGTCTATCACCCGTCAACGGCGTTCAGCGCGTCGAAGAGGCGATTTGGATTTTCTGCATGGCAGCGAAATCAGGCGCTTTCGTACCAATCGCGAACAGGTGACGTCCGTAAAGGCAAGAGAGTGACTTTTCGCTCTGCATTGGATGCTAGGTTTCGCGCCGCATCGTGATAGTGCGGCTTTAGCTGCAATGCTTCTCGAAACAGGCGCTGGGCGCCGGCCTCGTCCAATTGAAGTCGGCGAGCGACGCCGAGGTTGTTCAGTGTTGCAGCGTCCGTTTCGCCTCTGTTGAGGGCGGACAGGATTTCGGCCGCGGGCTGAGGCCGTCCGGCGATGAGATGACACGAGGCGCGCGCGAATAGAAACAGTCTTCGGTAGGTCTGGCCCCACCTTTTCTCAGTAGAGCGTGTTTGAGGGTTGAGGCGCAAGCGATCAAGGGCGGCGTCGGCTCGGCCCGCCTGTAGGTCGACGAGCGCTTGAATCCAGGCGCGTTCCTCTCGCGTTAATCCCTGCGCGCTCAGGAAGGCCGAAATGCTGGCCTGCGAAAGACTGCCGAAATGGCGCTGGTTGTTCTCTTCGACTAGGTCCAGGGCGCGCGATGCTGATCCTTGCTGATCTGTGTAGATATACGAACAATCGCTGGACCAGTCGATCTGTGCGCCGGCCAATAGAGCGCGGCACAGGTGATTATGATCCTCGCCAGATCGCAGGTCCGATAGATAGCCAATCCGTCTGGCTGTTTCAGCGCGGAATGCGCCGGTCAGCGCAGGCGCCCAATTGCGTTCCAGCAAGAACGCGCCGCTATGTTCTGTTAGGAATGGCGGAGGCGGCATTTCCTTTAGGCCGTTTCCCGCTCCCTGCATCAGGACCCCGTCAAATGCGTAGTCCGCGCCTGTTCGTTCAATCCGCTCGACGAGATCGGAGAAGCGGTTCGGCGCCACCATATCGTCCGCGTCCAACCAAACGCCGATGGGCGCGGTCACGGCGTCTATTGCGGTTTGGCGTGCAACTCCGACTCCGCGGCTTTCATTCCTTCGTACAACAGTTAGGTCTACCCCATTTTGTTGTGCGGCGTTGCGCGCGACTTCCGCTGTCTGATCTGTGCTGGCGTCATCGATCACGAGTAAGCGCGGCGGTTCCGCTTCGCGAATCGATCCGATGGCCCGTCCAATCGTCGCCGCTGCATTTCGTGCAATGATTGCGATTTGGTAAGACAAGCCTAACCGTCTTTGGGTGAAAGGTAGGTGCGGACCAGATCCAGGCTCCCGGTGCTAGCCGCGCTTTTTAAGGTCAAGCCAATTGAATTCCCGATTGTGCCACTCGTAGTAGAGTACAGGGTCGAAATCGTCTGCGCCGAGCATCGATAGAAGACTGTCCATGCTGACCCATTCGCACCATGGCGTGTTGGGCCCGTCGGTCATTATTCCCCATTCGGTGAAGGATGGGGAGCCGTCACGCCGCCAGCGGTGTTCCGGATAGGCGAGTTGCAGCCAACGCCCTCCTGGTTTCAGTTGAGCTTTCAGTGCTTTCAACTCCGGCTCCATGATGTGAGCTGGCGCGTTGTGAAGCGAGCCAAGGCCCATCACGACGTCGAACGGTCCTGGCAGTTTCCCAACAGACGCCGCGTCTTCGATCAGGTGAAACGACGCCCTGTTTTGAAGCCCGAGAATATCGGAAATCCTCTTGACGATCTCGAGATTGGTCTCAACGATATCAGCGAAGACGAATGTGCTGCCCGGACAGTCCTGCATGAATGTCAGCCCGGAAATGGCGAGGCCGGAGCCGATGTCGAGAATACGTTTTCCGGAAAGGAATTCCCGATAGAGAATATGATACCAGCCTCGTTCCGTCATGGCCTCTGGGGCTCTTACGTTTTCCCATTGCATGCGCTCCCAGACATCGCGGAGTTTCGCGTCGCTCAAGGAGATCAACTCTTGCCCCTCCACACGGCCCATTGGCGAGTTTGGCACCACGCGCCATTTGTCGCGTAAGGATTCCCAAGTGATTGACGTTGATGAATCAGGCATGATTTCCGTAGCGTACGTGCTGTCGCCAGTTGGCGCATTGATAAGACTTCGGGAGCGCATGGCATCGCAGAACCCGCCCGTTGGCGCAAGCGCGCCGTATCGGGTCTGGCGCGAAGCCTCGCATCGGTCGCGGAATGATTGAACGGCCTGACTTCTTCACTCATCCGATCGACTATCGCCGCCCAGAGGCCCGGTATGTCAGCGACCGCTTCGGAGCTGACCCTGAAATATTGCCATTCCTAATGATGGCGGCCGAAGCGCCGCCGAACCTTCTGGGCCGCCCATTGCTGAACGACATCGGCTCGTTGTCCGACGCGGCCCGCGCACGGATGAGGGCGTTGGACAAGCAAATGAAAAAATTGGGCGCGCCATTCGACAAAATGCTCGCGCCCGGCGCCCCCGGGCGTTTGTCCCTCGTTCCTGGGACAGCGCAGAACGCCAAGCGAGGGTCGGATACCGAGGCGAATGCCGCGCGTCCCTGGTTGAGCGTGGTCGCTGTCAGCCGCAACGATGATCACGGCGCGCGGATGTTGGAACGAAATCAAGCCTTTGTCGACGCTCTCGTTCGCGCATGCGCGCGCGGGACTGCACCGGTTGAATTGGTGCTGGTGGAATGGAACCCGCCAGGGGATCGAGTCACTTTGGCTGAGGCGTTGGACTTTCCGACCATGGCCAAAAATCTGACGATCCGCCTTGTCCGCGTTCCCAACGAAATCCACAACCGCTATCTGCATGCATCGCGACTGCCGCTCTATCAAATGATTGGCAAGAATGTTGGCATCCGGCGCGCGGCGGGAGAGTACATACTAGCGACAAATGTCGATATCCTGTTTTCCGACGCGTTAACCGCGATTCTATTGAAATCGGGGGAAGAGGCGTTTTTGAAACCCGACCGTTTCTATCGATCTGATCGATGGGACCTTGATCCGGGCGTTTTGGACTTCCCATCCGTAGAGGACGTCTTGGACGCGGCGGAAGATCATACGCGACGGCTAAACTTGGCGTCCGGCAGCGTTGCTCCTTTTCGCTCACCACTTCAAGGCGGGGCTACAGCGGAACCACGGACCCGCTGTCTGCCTGAATTGCATCTCAATGCGTGTGGTGACTTTCAACTCGCGCATCGCAATGCTTGGCGATCCATCCGGGGCTATCCCGAGTTCGACGGGTATTCATTTCACCTGGATTCGCTAGCATCCTATCAGCTTCATTTCGCCGGGTTTCGGGAAGTACGCCTAGCTCCCGAGGCAATGCACTTTCACATCGACCATCTGGACGGGTGGTCTCCAGAAGCTGAAAGGGACGGTGAGTTCCGGGAGTCTCTTAAGAGCCGCGGCCTGCCTACACTGCGGTTCCTGGAGTTGCTGTTCTTTGCTCATCTCATGCGGGTGTGCGAGGCAGCGATTTTGTTCAACGACATTGAATGGGGACTAGGAGAGTTTGAAATGCCGACGGAGGTTGTATGCCGAAGCCTTGGAGAGCGCGTCGGTGTTTCAATTCATCACGAGCGAGAAGTATCACGGAGCTCAAACCCCGGTCGTCGCTACAATCCCTTTGAAGAGACAAACGAGACCAGACAGGCTCGGCTGAGGCTCGAGGTTTTCAAGACCTGTCTTCGACACACCGTGTCAGAGGTCCAAGAGCGCCGGGCGACTCGGCGGGGCCGCCAACGGCCGCTTGCGATTTGGGGCGCCGGGAAATTCGGTGAGACGATTGCCGCCGGACTGGCCGAGTTCGGCGTGGAGGCGGATTACTTTATTGACGGTCTTGCGCAGGATGACAATGGCGTCGCCTCAGGATATCCGGTGAAACCAGTAGATTTCGTTCAATCCGCCTTGTCTTGTTCCGATTCAACGATTGTGCGACCATTTATTATTATCGCGTCGTCCTTTGCTGATGATATTCGTGATCAGCTCATTGAGTTTGGCGCTGAACCCGGGGCGGATTTTATTGTGCCAGCCTAGCGAGGCCATGATGTCAATATAATTCCTTCGGACCACCACTAGTCGGACCATTTTGTAAAGGACGTTCCGTCGTGGAATTTCGCGCCTGCAGCCAACCTTGGTTTGAAATGCAAATCACCCACGAGTCGCAGGCGCGTTTCTGTTGCTACCTGCCGAAAGGGATGTCGGTCGGCGGATCCATAAGAGATATGTGGAACTCGGATTATTTCAGGGAAACGCGCGCGTTGATCGCCAGCGGGCGTGCTGATGGTTCAGATTGCGATGGATGCGGCTATGTCGCCCACAACGCCGTTCCTATGTTCACGAACATCCCAGACGGTTTGACGTCAGAGCGGCGCAACAATTGGCGCGCCGCGATGGCCAATCACGCTGCGGGAGTTACGATTGTCGACAATCTCCCGGTCAAATACTATCTGCAATTTGGCCTTTCCTGTAATCTGCGCTGTAAAATGTGCGATCACCCTACCCGGTTTATCGATGGAGACAGGCGCGGGCTTTCGCCTGATTTGGTGTTCGAGGACACCGCCTTGATTCGGAACGCCTCTGAGTTGCACATCATTGGGGGGGAGCCGTTTCTTATTCCAGACGCGACGCGGTTTATCGACCGGCTGTCAGCCAACGCTGACGCCCGAGGCCTGATGGTCGATATTTACACGAATGCCTATCTTCTGAATCGGTTCATTGACCGGTTGGCGGGGTTTGAGAATCTGGTGCTGACTGTGAGTCTCGACTCGTTTGGAGAGTCTTATGAAGCTATCCGGCGCCGTTCTTCGTGGCGACGCGTCGCCGACAACCTTCTCGCTTTCAAGGCGCATGCGGAAAAGCGAGGATTGACTCAATGGAAGGTTCACGTCGCCTGCGTCTTGATGCGGTCCGGATTGCCGGAGCTGGATCGACTGGTCGCTTGGTGCGCCGAGCATGATTTCAGCATTCATTTTGTTCCCGTTATCAATCTGACTGACGAAGCCCGTGAAGAGCGGATTGTTCCAGATTCGGACTTGGTGGCGCGTCTGCCTGAATGGGAGGAGATCTTCTGCAATAGCGTTGAAATATTGCGAAGGAAAGGGTGGTGGGCCGCGGCCGATCAATTGGCGTTCTTTCACCAACAAGCCAGGTCGCAAGCATTGACGCCGCTTGGGCGCCTGACGTGAAGGTCGACATGGCCCGAATCTAGGCCTGACCCCTGGTTTTGGCCCCTCCATTTGCCTCCGGCCGCCTTGTCGCCGCACCTTGGCAGTTCGTTGAACTGATGAGAGAGCTTCGAGGCTTTAAGGCGCTCCCAGCGCCAATTCGATTGTTTGTGGTAGGCGGTTTCTCTTGTGTGGCTCGCCGTTCAAGATGATCCTGAATTTCTCGATGCCGTCTGATAAATCGAAAAAAAGCGTTTCGCGACCGTGTTCGTATCGTGACTGGTTTGTCGCAAATAGGGCGCCATGCGTTTGGTCTTCAACCCCCAGATAGGCGCGTCGATCCGCCGCCCTGGCTGAAGTCTCTCCCCAATCAATGTCGATCCGAAGCAATCCATAACCGTCGTCCCGTCCGCGAAGGGCGCTATAGAATTGGGAATAGAGATGATCGTATGGGTGAGACGGTATCAACTGCGGTTCCCGCTCCGCCGAACTGTCTACGATTGCAAGCGCTGTTTTGTCACGGCTATACAGACGTAAGCCGCCCTCCATAGGGGCCGCGGGCAAGGCGGCGACAGGAATCCACCTCACTTCAGCGTGGTTCCTTGTATAATGCGCGGCGGCCGAATGCTTTGCGTCTAGAGTGCTGCGCGCTCGTTCGTGAAAGAACCTGAGCATATCCAGGTCCTTTCGCCGTTGTGCATTTCGGAAGATCATTTCAGCCTGATCAAAATAGCGCTCCCATGAAGGGATCGACGATAGGATGTTAGGATTGCTGAGAAAATTCTCCCGTGATGCGACCCGCTCGACCCCCGGCGCCGAAATGATCTCAAAAAACGTTACATCCAAGTCATTCTGTACCATCCAATGCGCCATGGCGGGGAGGTCGGGAAGCCCGGTCGCCATCAGACTGGCGGCGATCGTGATCTTCCAATGATTGTCGGCCGCCCGCGCGTGCGCGGCGCATTCTTCAATATTACTTTTCAGCTGCTTCCAATCTCCTCCCAATCGAATGCGTTCATAACTGCCCGCAAAACCGTCCAGGCTTATCCCGAGTGAAAGGCGATCTTTTTGTTTTAGTAGGGCCATATGTTTGTGAAGCAGGGATCCGTTTGTAAGGATCGTGAGTTGCGTCGCCTCTAGTCCCGGATCGTTGATGAACCCTCTGATGAACTTGAGCGCCTCGGGCAGGGCGAACGGCTCACCTCCAATAACCAAAACATCCATTGCGCGCTGAAAGGCGGAACGCCAGCCGAGGACGCCGTCAGCGTCAATTGTCTTGCGGGCCTCTATGTCCCGGCGCGGTACTTGGTGGCATTGCGCGCAACTAAGATTGCAGGTGAAGCCGAAGTTGAAGTAGAAGCGAAGCGGCGTCGCGGTCACCCGTTCCACACCCGCTTGGTACTCCTGCATCGCGAGTTTGTGGTTTTCTCGTTGCGCCTGCGTCGCGAGAAGGGCGGTGTCTTGAAATATCTCAGCGCAATAGAACGCGTCAGGCGGACGGCGGTCGAAATAATAGCAGTTCGAACACCCTGTTTTCTCTGGGACATCCCCGGAGCCGTTGTTTATCCGTCGGATCCTGCGAATTGACTCGCTATTCCATATTTTGTCCAACGGCAGGGCGGGATTTGTCCAACCGTCGGTTTGACCGGTATAGAAGCAGCATGTCGCAACCTGATCGTCCTGCGGCAGGATGTTCAATTCAAACCAAGGTGCGTTGCATTCACCTTTAAGGGGCACGTTCGTTCTCCGATGCGACGGCTAAGACGAAAATGAGCGACGGTGAAGTACTGCGAAATTCTTGAAACATATGATGAATCGAAACTGTAGGGAAACTCATGATTTGCCCGTAGTATCGTTGCTTGATCCATAATCGACCCTGGGCGGCCTAGACCGATGCTCCGAATTCGGATCATTATGCTGATCCGTCTCTTTCGTGGCGTGAAAATTGATTGGCGGATAAGGACTGGGAAAATTTATTACCGATTGATGTCGCAGATCGGCTCATTCCTGATAGGTGGTGTAAATGGCGCGCGTCCTTCTCACTCAACCCTGGCTATATCATGATGAAGGTCGGGATGACTATGATTTATGGAATGAGTGGAGGAATGGCCCGTATTCGCTGATTCTGCTTGCCACAAACCTGCGGCGGGCCGGACACGAGGTGCTGGTTGTCGACCTGCATCGGGATCTGATCTTGCATAAAGGCGACCTAGACCGTTTGTTGGAAGAATTCCGGACCAAGATCGTCGATTTTCGTCCGGATATGCTGGGCGTAAGTTTTTTCTCTATTCACTGGTTCGAGGTCCGGCGGTTGGTCGCCGAAGCGCGGAAGACATGCGAAATCGCTTCGATTGCGTGCACATTCATCGCCGGCGGAATTCATGCTACGACCGCGTCGGCAGACACGATTGAAAATCTAGGCTTCGACATATCTTTCTTGGGTGAAGCGGATATTGGCCTGATCCGGTTGGCAAATGGCGAACGCCCGGATGACGTGCCTGGCGCCTATACGACGTCCAATCCGACGACCAGACACGGTCAATCGATCAAAAGCCTCGATGATCTGCCTTTTGCTGACTGGAGTTTCGTTGATTACAAATTCTACGCGCATCCAACTTATATTCGTCTCAAGGTTCGCTCGACGACTAGTATAGATATGATTATGGGTCGGGGGTGCGTCTACAAATGCGCCTTTTGCGCCTACTACGCTCTTTCTCCCACACGGTTCTATTCAGCGGAATATCTACTGGAAAATGCAAAATACTTGTTGAACGAGTTCGGTATTCGCGGCGTCTATTTCACAGACAGCACAATCGGCAACAACAGGCGTCTCATCGAAGAATTCAGCGAGGGCATGATCCGCAGCGGTCTTTCTGATCAGATGGAATGGTACGCGAATATCCGTCCGAACCAAGTAACGCGTCCGCTTCTAGAATTGATGTGGCGGAGCGGTTGTCGATACCTCTTTTATGGTATGGAGTCTGGAAGCCAGCGGGTTCTAGACCTGATGGTTAAGGGCATGAAGTTGGAATCCAGCTACCGTGCAGCAGAAATGCACAGAGATATGCGGTTCCCGTATAACGCGAGCTTCATTTTTGGATATCCTGGGGAGACCGAATCCGAGATGCGCAGCACGATTGAGATGATCAAGACCATTAAAGCGCCCAGTATTGGCGTGAATTGGTATGTCCCGCTTCCGGGAACACCGGACTACGATAGTCTGCGAGCTAAGGGAAGGATCACTCATGATGACCCGGCCGAATGGCGCTGGATCAGCGAAGTAAACCAGATGAAATCCTTCAGCGACGTTGAGGAGTCGAGGTTTCGGAAGCTCTTCGCGGAAGCTCAGGATGCGGCGTATAGTTGGGTTCCTCGTGAGAACGGTTCATTCTGGACCGATGCGTTTGTTTAACGCCCCAACCGCGGTATTGCTGGTAGAGGCATTTTGATTGGCGGAAATCAAGTCTTTTAGGGCTGAAATCTGGTGAGGAAATCACCGACCGAAAACACTATCGCGTTGGCGCTTCACTATCGAACGCGGCGAAGCAAGCGTTCGATCATTTCTGGCTGTTCTTGCCGCCCTAATGAAAAACAATAACCTTCATAGCGTTGGTCAGCGAGCGCCTGATCCAACGGATAACGGACAATCACCATATAGCGCCGGGGCTTCAGGAAAACGGGTAGTTATGGTCTAAGCGCGCGACCGAGGACGAATTCTGAGCGCCAAGGTCTGTTCTTCTAAATCGCTGTCAATTGCGCTAGGCGCAGGCGGTGTCCGTGTCGCCTCTGAGGTCGATCAGGATTGAGAATGGATCGAAATGTTGAGACAAGGAGGTCAATCAGAGAGCCGCGCCCGCTGTTTTGCCGGCATAAAGGTCCGTCATCAGGCGAATGGCTGTTGGTTGTGCCTTTCATATTTCGATATGGGGTCGATTTTTTTTCAGGGGTGCATTTTCAACGGGAAGCAACCGTCACTAAGAGCCTCCACAAGATCATACAATCGTTTTCAAGGTTGCGTATTCGTGTTGGCGAGACGTTGCTCCCGCAAGACCCAGGCTATTTGGAAGCATTCCTGGAAAAAGAGAGTGCGCGCGGCGGTCTCTCCGTCCGACGGAACGAATGGCCCTGTCGGCGCTAAACTGTACGTTTTCTCGTCAGGCCGTTGGCGTTCAAGAGCGGCTTGTACAAACAGATCGATAACTGAGGAGCGCCCTGCCAACGCCTTCCCATTCTCCCATTGCTCCAGCGCGGTCGGATCGTCTCCAACCGCATAGGCTGCTAGTCCGAAGAAAGCGATTGGATAGACGTCCTTCAAACTTGATTCCACTGAGCGATATAGCGCAAGCGCTTGGTTGGGATCGCCTGCCAATAAGGTTGAAGCGGCTTGTGGTTGGGTGAATCGCGCTACGTCGCCCTCCGCCAATCCCGCTTGTTCGAAACACTGGCGCGCACGCTCGAACTTGCGCTGACTGAAGGCTGCGATCCCCAGCAGTTCAAGAGCTCGCGCCGTTTTAGGATCGACCTGCGACAACCGATCTGCAACGATCAGGAACGGATTTGTGGTGGGGTCCGCCTGAAGCAACGATAGATCGTCTGACTCCAGGTCGACCTCAAAAATGTGAACAGCCCAGCGAGTCAGGTTTTCCTCGTTCGGAAAACGTCGGGCCAAGGATTCGAAGACCTGCTCGACTAAATGTTCTTTTCCCAGCGACTTCAAGACCGCGACAAATTCCTGAAGCGCCAGTTCGTCGAGCACTTCTAATTCGAGATGGCTTGCGGCTTCCGTACGGACTAAATCTCGGAGAGCTTTCAACCATCGGAACGCACGCTCGCCGTCTGGCGCACATCGCAAATTTTCAAGGGTGTCAGGGGTGGTATCGAGTAAAAGAGCACACATTCGATAGACCGCCCGACGCAGAAACGCGACGAACAGGCTGCGGGCTTCATCTATTCGACCAATTGCGGCGACGCAAAGAGTATGACGGATCTGATGTGCTGCCTTGTAGAAACTTCCTTTTAGCATCCCGGCGGCTGACACGCCTACAGCCTGTTTTTCGGTCTCAGCGAATACGGTCTCGCATCGAAGCAATACAGCGACCAAAGCGGCGTCGTTGTCCATTGCTTCGTCTTTCCAATCACCTGTTATTGCTGTTTCGAGCAGATGGCATAGTTCAAGAAACGCCAAGGCCAAAGCAGACACCGCCTTTTTTGACTCCTGTCGAAACGCATTCGCCTCGTCGGCGACGGCGAATTGCTCTAGGGCTCGCGACAAATACGCCGAGCCGAGATTGGATTCCAAGGAAAAGGAAATCTCATCCGCCCGGGTGGGCTTTGCGCCTGCTACCATCGCGCCGGAGCCAAGGTTCAACACCTGAAACGGCCGCTGTCCCGCTGCGTCTTTGGGCGAATGCAGCGAAAGCAGCAAAGACTCCAGGCCGGTCTTCATGTGCAACATGGTTTCGTTGGTTTTGACGAAACCGCCGAAATTCCCCTCTGTCCGTAAGATCATATTGGCTGAGGCCGCGCCGCGCCAAAGGAGGTTTTCAAGTTTCTTGTCCAGTGATCCAGCGGTAACCGCGTCATCGTTATAGAAGGTTCCCGTTGCATGGCTCTGCGCCGCACCATCGGCGACAGCCGGTGCGCCGAAATCGACGCCCGCCAACAAGAGCCGCCGGCAACCCATGGCGTGGGCCAGCGCTACTGCGGAATTCGTCACTGAATGGCCTGAACCCAGGAATTGATGGGCTTGTACCGATAAAGCGCCGATTGACGCTAGACCGTCCCGTAAAAAATAGACCACATGTTTGAATGGGTCGGCTACGCCCGAAACAACCGTCGTGGACGCAAACAATGTAATATCGGAGAGGTCGAACTCCCGAGCCGTTAGCTGAATGACCGAGGCGACAGGGGAGACATTTTCAAGTTCGCAGTGGATATGGGGTGTAATACCGTGCGTAAGTAGAACGCGCAGCGCAGAGCCGCAACTCATGACGAGAAGGTGATCGCGTTTCTCCTTGATGAAAGGAATGAGACCGTCGAGGGAAGGGCCGCTACCGACAATCAGCGCTGGTGGTGCGATGGATTCCTCGTCGCTGCGTTTCGCAGAGGCCAAATAGGTGACCTTCTGGTTCAGCGCGGCGCAGTGGTTTTTAACATGCTGCAGTTCGTCCTCAAGCCAACCATTGTAGGCGACAAGCAGTCTCGATCTTTTTTCAAACGCCGACGCCAGTTCATTCGCCATCGGGTGGAACCGATTGGCGAAAAGCAGTGTCCCTTCAAGCACCGGAAAAACGGTTTCACGCAGAGTTTCGATGGCGGCCTGGGCGGAGATGTCAGCTTCGCCGCCGACGATGAAATGAAACCGTGGATCGACATGTTTGTGCGCTGTGCCGATCGCCCGCCAATCCAAGACTCCGAAGGAAAGCTCCAGAAGTTCGATGATTGGTTCGATGATTACAATGTGTCGGCTTGGCGATGAACGCTGCAAATGCTCCAGTTCAATTCCCATTCCGAGCCCGAACATAACAATAGCATGGTGGTCCGGCGGCTTGGCTGTAACTGTTTCTGACGGATCGAGACGAAAAAGAGAACGGCTTATAACGCTGGTCAGCTTTTCGTCGTGGAGCGGAAGCACGTCCGGAAAATGCACGCGGGTCGGCCTCGCCGCAAATTCCGCAACCAGTTGGCGCGCCGCTGTGTGGGCCCCTGGGTCGGGATACAGTCGATTGCCGGAGGCGTCGACGACGTTTATGTCGCCGGGCTCGCCGGCGCGTGTTACCTGTATCGTCTGAAAGGGCTGGCCTGCTTCCGATGGAGCGACCAGGGCTTGACGCAGCGCCGGCCGAAAATGATCGTCCAGGAATGCGACATTCCTCTTGTACAATGCCGGTGAAAACATAACCCTGACGGCTCAATCCATCCCTGGCGGCGAAACCCGATTGGCGCCATTTCCATACCGCATAGCCTTGAAAAGAAACAGGGTGTTGGCGGACGGGTCGGTTGCCTGGGAGCTTGATCTTAACAGCGATTCTATTGGAGTTTTCAACCAATATGCCATTGCATCAGCCGAAGGGGCGTCCGGTTCTGGCGCCGCAGATCGCTCATCTACCGGCGCTTGAGGCCGATCCCGCGACATTGATCGACGTGGGCGCATCTGGTGGTATCGCGAATTTCTGGGATGTATTCCAACCGTCCTTTCGCGCTTGGGGGTTCGATATTCTATTGGCTGAGGTCGCGCGTCTGAACAGTCTGAGTTCGGACCGCGTGAGTTACCATGCGGCGCGCATGGGCGCCGGCAAAGATGGCGAGAAGAATGGGTTTCCTGTCGGCGCCGAGATCGAGGTTGCGCCTTATGTGAATCCATTTGCGCGATCGAGCGCTCAGCGCCATTACGATGTTACGCAGACCGATTATCGCAAGGAACTCTACAATCGAGGCGATGAGGTGCAGGAAGCCGAGCGAGATCTGACGATCGATGCATTCTGCGAGGAGAATGGCGTCGATCGCGTCGACTTCATCAAGATTGATACGGACGGTCATGATATGGAGGTGCTTCAAGGCGCGAGCGAAACGATCGATTCTGGCGTATTGGCGCTGTTTGTCGAATGCAATTTCCATGGGCATGCAAACGCTCGGTACAATCTATTTACTAATGTCGATCTTTTCCTGCGGCCTCGCGGCTTTTCCCTATTCGATATTGACGTGTGGCGTTATTCGCGTGCGGATCTTCCTAGACGCTACATAATTGACGATTTCCCTGCCGCCACGGAGCGCGGTCAAGCGGTGTGGTGTGACGCCCTCTTTGTCCGCGATGTGGCCGCTCCTGGCTATGAGGATCATGTCGAGCACGAGTACAGCGCGGCTGCGCTTCTGAAACTATGCGCCTTATTGGAGATTTTTCACATGGAGGATTGCGCGGTTGAGATACTGACACTGTTCGCCGACAGAATCCGCGAACAGGCCGGGGTCGATCCGCAAGAATTGGCGGCCACCTTGATGAAATCTGTATATCAGATGGATTTGTCATATGACGAGTTCCAGAGCCGGTTCGATCGTCAATTACGGTCCAAGTCGAACGAGGGGCTCGCATGACCTGATGCGCTCACCGCTGAGTGCATCACATCGTCTTCCAGCGGGCCGACGCCCAACTCCAAGAGCTTCGGCGTCGCAGCGGCTCGAGTTCCTTAACTTACGGCTCTTGCCTGATGCGCCTGGCCTAAGCCTCCGCCATGATAATCCACTGCGCCTAAGGTCGCGCAAGTTGATAGAAGCCGCCAGAAGTCGAAAACATGCACCTTTTCCCGCCGTTCCGCCAAGTAGCTTGCGCAACGGTCGGCCAGGGTTTTATCCGCCAACGCCAGAACGATTGCCCGCGCTGATAGGCAAGCTTTGCGAAGATCTTGGACACAGTTCAGGTCGTCGAGTTCATGGGGAGCGATCGCGCCCGATCCGCCGCTAACCAAATCGTCGTACACAAACACAGTGCGGTCGGACCTTCGTAGCGACTGTGCAATGGAAATGGCTTGAGAGGCCTCTATGACAGCTGCGCCTGGTTTGTAAGAGAGACCTAAAATGAGAATGGTGTCGCCAGGTTGGGTCTCTTTGAGTATGGCGCATGTGTGCCTCGTTGCCTGACGATCGTTGATTTCATCGACCCGCGAGGCCAGCGTTGGGCTTCCCGTCATTGATTGCGCGACGCGGTCGAACGCACGGTTGTCTCGAGGAAAGCAGGGCCCACCGTAACCCAATCCACTGGAGAGATATTTTCTGCCGATTCGGCTATCGGCGCCGATCGCCGCGCTTACGGCGTCTACGTCGCCGCCAGGTAACGCTTCACACATTTCGCCGAGTACGTTTGCGAATGAAATCTTCATCGTTACAAAGGCGTTGACAGCTACTTTTGATAGTTCTGCATTGGTGAAAGACATGCGATGCACATATGGCTTATTCTCCCAACAGAGAGAAAGAATTTCCAGTAGGGCGTCTCCAGCCGCCTTGTCCGATTCCCCGATCAACACCATGTCCGGGTTGCGCATGTCATGGATCACAGATCCAAGAGCAATAAATTCTGGATTGTAGCAAAGCTTTAAAGTTCCCCCGATTTCCATTTCTGCTGCTTTGGCAAGCGCTGGCGCGATTTCCAGATCCATCGCTTGCGGCATGACTGTGCTACAAATAACGACCAGGTGAGGCTTGGCGGTTTTGTGTAGGGCGGCGCCGATAGTTTCGCACGCTTCGCGAACGTATTTGCATATGAAGCCGCCGTCGGGGCCGCTGGGCGTTGGGACGACAACAAAAGATGCAATACTACCAACCACTGCATCTTCGGCGCGCTCGACCATGGTTATTCGCGATCGATTCTGTGTGATCAGGTCTTGAAGTCCGGTCTCGTGAACTGGGGCGCGACCTTCCGTGACCGTTTTTCGAACGACCGCCGAGGAATCGAACCCCAGCACCTCGTGTCCAGCAGCCGCGAGTACGGCCGCAAGTGGAGCGCCCAATTTGCCCATACCAATGACGCTGACAGCACTCATGTGTTAACTCTTTCGGCGGTCTGATTTGATCGGGTGGGAATGTCGGAGGGGCGCCGCTTGGTCGCGCCCGCATAGACAAAGGGAGCGGGTATCCCTATGACGTAATGGTGTAACGTGCTAATATAGTATCGAGAGTTCGAGTGTTGGTAAATAGGGTATGACGGGGCTTCTGTTTTTTACCGCGCCGAAGGCTTTTTACGGCCATGCCAACGAGTTGCAGCTTAACGCCTTTCGATCATGGCGGCTGCTTGATCTCCCGGTTCTCGTTCTTGGGAATGATCCTGGCGTTGCGGAGGCTGCTCGCCGATTCGGGTTTCATCATCAGCCCGAGCTGAAATGTGATGATGACGGAGTGCCTCTTGTCAGCGATGTGTTCGCCGCCGCGCAGCAGTTTCGAGACGAGCAGGTCTATGTTTACCTGAATGCTGACATTATTTTGACGCTAGCCATGTCCATGGCGATCGATGGCGCGGCCAAGATCATGAGCGATATGAGCCAAGAGAACCATTTTCTTCTTACGGCGCAGCGCATGACAATTGCCGCAAATGGACTGGTCAACGCACCCGATTCGGACTTTTTAAGTATGGTGGAACAGCGGGTCTCTGAAGACGGCGCCTGGGATGGCCTCGAGGCAATCGATCTGTTCGCGTTCTCCAAGGGGCTATTCGACAATGTGCCGGACTTTTCTATTGGGCGGACCGCTTGGGACAATTGGCTATTGTGGAAGGCTAGGGCGCGCGAAGCGCCCGTTGTGGACCTAAGCGCTGCAGGTTTCCTTGTTCACCAGTTTCACAGTTATCATGGGACGGGCGGATGGGACGCGGTTTGGGCTGGTGATGCGACTGCTCGCAACATCATTCTAGCGGACGAGAAACGCATGGGACTAGATGTTGCGCGGACGCATTTTTGGGATGGCGAACAAGTTTTACCGAAACAGCAGTTCCGATCCGCTTCGGTGCAGGCGCGTAGCGTTGGCATTGCGCGAAGATTAGCTTTGACGGCGCGTTTTGTTGAAGATGCATTGACTAAAGGAGATGAGGGTCTGCCAGATATCTTGGGGGCTTTTCAGATTTGCTTGCAGATGTCGGATCGCTACTATTCCCTGAACCCCGCATCATTAGAGACGATTAGTGGTGAAGCTGTCTTGGCGACAGCGCGACTGGCGCTTCAGGCCGAAGCCCCGCAAACTACACGGCTGAACGCAATAGAGGATTTGATGGCGACACCATTGATCTCTTTTCTGGAGCAGAAGGTCTTGGTGGATAATCGCCCGTTGGTTCTATGGGGGGGAGGCGGTTTCGCTCGACGTCTGATCCGGTTGCTAGGGCGGCGAGGGTTCGATCAGTATTCAATAGTCGAGTCAGAGAATAAAAATGTAAACGGATCGCTGCTTGGTAGGCAGGTCGTATCCACTGAATCGCTTGTGCCGAGGATAGACTCTATACCTCGTCCTTTCGTTGTTATTGCAACCACAGAATGGCGAAACGTTAAAGAGCGTTTGGACAGTATGGATTTCAAGTTAGGCATTGATTTTGCTGGATGATCTGTACGGTCGCGGCTCTTAGGAAATCGCCGTCTCTATCAATTCGGCCTAGACCATGAGCCAATTGGGAAGCGCATGAGAGGAATACAGGTTGACGTATGGATTTGAGAAAGACGGATCGCTCGGTACGATTGTAGTAGCGGGCGGTGGTGGGTTTATCGGTGGACACCTGGTGGCGCGGCTGCGCGCGCTTGGTTTCACAAATCTGCGCTCTGTTGACGTTAAACCGCTCTGCGAATGGCGCCAGGTGTTTGCGGATGTCGACAATATGGTCTTGGACTTAAAAGAAATTGATTTATGCCGACGCGCGCTCAATGACGCTTCTATAGTCTTTAACTTTGCCGCTGATATGGGAGGCATGGGCTTTATTGAGAATAACAAGGCTCTTTGTATGTTGTCGGTGTTGATTAACACGCACTTGTTGCAGGCTTCTCAAGAGCTGAGAGTCAAACGTTTCTTTTTCGCCTCTTCTGCATGCGTCTATGCGGCCAGTAAGCAGGACAAGCCGGCGAGTATTGGCTTGCGGGAAGAAGATGCGTATCCGGCCGAACCCGAAGACGGTTACGGCTGGGAGAAACTATTTAGCGAACGAATGTGCCGGCATTTTATGGAAGACTTCGGACTCCAGACGCGCATTGCACGGTTCCACAACGTTTATGGTCCCAACGGCGCTTTCAAAGGGGGGCGGGAAAAGGCGCCCGCAGCGATTTGCCGGAAGGTCGCTACTGCCCTAGTTGCTGGCGACCGAACAATTGAGGTTTGGGGGGATGGTGAACAAACGCGGTCGTTCCTCTACATCGATGACGCCATCGAGGGCACGCTGACCCTAATGGGGTCTGATGTATCTGAGCCTCTCAATATCGGGAGCGAGCGGATGGTCTCCATCAACGGACTGGTAGACATCGTGGAGTCCATCGCTGGGACAAAGTTGGTGCGCCAGTATAAGCTCGACGCGCCAATGGGGGTGCGCGGCCGCAACAGCGACAATCGGATGGTTCGCTCGCGTCTTGGCTGGAACCCTGAGATCGCGCTTGAGGACGGGTTGAGAAAGACGTTCGAGTGGGTCTCCGACGAAGTCAGTCGGCCGGCGACGACGTTCGGCGGGGCTGAAGATCTAGAGCGCCCGCGCTCGGCGCAAACCGCTTGATCGGTTCTGGACCTTTCTGGAAGGGCGCGCAATGACCCCGAAGTCGCGCCAATCTACCCTCGCTATTGTTCAAGCCCGAATGGGATCAAGCCGACTGCCTGGAAAGGTGATGGCCTCGGTTGGCGGGCGGCCGCTTATCGACTGGCACATCGATAGGCTCGCTATGGCCACATCAGTCGATCAACTGGTCGTCGCCACTAGCACCAATCCCGCGGACGATCCGCTCGCAGAGCATTTAGCGGCACGCGGTGTCGCCGTGTTTCGGGGATCCGAAGAGAATGTTCTGGATCGCTTCGCCGAGTGTGCCGCACACTACAAGACTGAGATTGTCACCCGAACAACAGCGGATTGTCCGTTGATCGATCCCATGCTCTACGACGCGCTCGTCGAGACATTCCTTCAGCGCCGCTCGGACCAGCACATCGGCGCTATCTCTTTGACCCATGCGCCGCGCGGTTTTGATGTCGAAATTTTCACCAACCAAGCGCTACAACAGGCTGGCCGCGAGGCGTCGGACCCGTATGACCGCGAACATGTCACGCCGTTTCTCTATCGACAGGCGGATCGAATTCACCCGATCCTATATCTACCGCCGATCGACGCCGCGCAGTTTCGGTTGTGTGTCGATGAGCAGCGCGACCTCGACCTGATAGCCGCGCTGTATCAAGCGATGGGCTCTGACCTTTTCCGCGCCACGGCGCAGGAGATCGTCGCGACGCTAGAAGCCCGGCCGGATATTGCTGAAATAAATCGTTATGTCTTACAAAAGACACATGCAGATAGCAGTGCGAAGTGATGGGCGCGCCTGAGAGCGACAAGTCCCCAGCACGTTGGATCTCTGAAGATCTCGACGTCAGCGACGCGGACGCGTTCGTCGAGGCGGTCGCCGAACGGCTGCTGGCGGATGGCGTTCCGGTCGGGCGTTTCGCGATCCTCCTGCGTTCCCAACACCCGACCCTGATGGGACGCACCTTTCTTTGGCGCAAGGGGGAGGGCGTCACGCTGACAACGGTGCCCGAACAGACGCGGGCGGAAGAACGTTTCCTTTCAAGCGCCGTTTACACGGTCTTTGAGCGCGGCGAAACGATCCGTCGGCGGCTTTGCGACGGCGAAGGGATCGAGGAATTCGGCCTGTTGAAGGAATTGGCGGAGGAGGGCGCCACCGACTATTTGACCTATCCGATTCCATTCATCGGCGGCGAGCGCCAGGCCGTAACCTGGACTTGCTTCGAGCCGGGCGGTTTCAGTGAAGCCGACATTGCGGTACTGCTCTCGCTTCAGGCGCCGATTGCACGGATGGCCGAGATTTGCACCCTGCGCCACACGATGGAGAGCCTGCTGAACACCTATGTCGGACCTGGCGCCGGCGCGCGGATCTTGGCCGGGCGGCATCACCTCGGCGACAGTGATACGATTGAGGCGGTCGTCTGTTTCTGCGACCTGCGCGGTTCGGTGCGGCTGGCCGAGCAGTATGGCGGCGAGCGGTTCCTGCAGGAGTTGAACGCGTTCTACAGCCTGACGGCCCAGCCGGTTCAGGCGGCGGGTGGTGAGATCTTGCGCTTTATCGGCGACGCGTTCCTGGCGATTTTCCCCTTCAACGCCTTCGGCGGCCCCGCCAAAGCCTGTGAGGCGGCGATGAGCGGGGCGACCCTGGCGCTCGCGCGCATGGAAGAGGCGAACGCGGCGCGGCGCGCACGGGGAGAGCCCGTCTTTCGATGCGGATTCGGTCTGCATGTCGGGTCGGTGCTCTACGGCAATATCGGCACTCCGGATCGCTTGGAGTTTACGGTAATCGGTTCGGCCGCGAACGAAACCGCGCGGATCGAAGGACTGTCCCGCGACCTCGACGAGCCGATCCTGGTCTCTGACCGCTTCGCGGGTCTGCTGGACCGCGACTGGCGCGACCTCGGCGAGCACGCGCTCAAGAACGTCACAAGACCAGTCCAAATCTACGCTCCTAAACGTGATTAGGCGGCCGCGGCCGCGCTGAACAGCAAGTCTTTTGACGTTTTCGTCGGCCCCGTCGGTACGTCGGCGAGGCCCAGTTCCTCCGTGTCTGTCGAAATCAGCACCTTACCCAGGCTCATGTTCTCGGCGTAGAGCCTCGGCGCCGACGCGCCTTCTATCAAGGGTACGACCTGCGCGACGCGGGTTTCGGCGAAACCGCCTTGGAGCGCGGCGTGGATTTCCCGCGTCAGCATGACCTGGCGCAGAAAGCTCTTTTCGGCCGACCATTGCGTCAGCCAGAACCCGCGGACTGAAAGCCCCTTAAAGATGATCGTCGCAGGGTCGATGGCGGGCTTTTCGTCGGACAAGCCGCCATAAATCAGGATCTCACCGTCGGGTCGCAGCGCTTCGGCCAGCCGGGACGTCATCTCGCCTCCCACGGCGTCGAAGGCCAGCCGACAATCAAGCTGCGCGCATCGTTCGCCGAGCGCGGCGTCGAAATTGTCCATATCTGTCGCCAACACGTGCTGAACGCCTTCCTCGCGCAGCGTCGCCGCCTGCTCTGAGCGGCGGACAACGTTGATGATTGTCACGCCTTTTTCTTTTCCGCGCGCCCGGATCATCCGGCCGAGCGCTCCCCCGGCGGCGGTTGAGACCGCGGACCGGCGGCCGGCGCGCGCGGCTTCCTCCACGAACGCGATCGCAGTCAGCGGGTTGACGAAGCTCATCGCGCCAGGCCCGGCGGATATCGTCGACGGTAAGGGCACGCAGCGCTTGGCGGATACAACGGCGTATTCCTGCCAGAGCCCGTCCCGTTCCGGAGCGCAGGCGACGAGTTTTCCCTTGATGGACCGGCCCAGGAACCCGCCGCCCGAAGCGACCACACGGCCTGACCCTTCTAGACCGGGAACAAAAGGAAATGGTCGTTTCTGACCGTAGTCGCCGCGCATCATCAAGAGATCCGACGGATTGATCGGGGACGCCGCCACACGAACTAAGACTTCGCCAGGACCTGGGCTGGGCGTGGGAATCCTTCGAAGTTCGAGCGGCGCGCCGGGGGCCGGGACAATAAGGGCGTTCATCATCTCGGGAAGGGTGTCGATGGACATTTCATACTCCTTGGTTGTGGCGTGATGTGTTGGCGTGCGCTGTGAGAGAGAAGGGAGAGTTGGCGCGATATCACTGCTAAATGTTTCCGCTGGAGATATTTACAGGCGACCCCTTGCGAAGTCCAACAAAAAAATTTACATTGGAAATATGGAGTGCTTAACAATTTGAAACAAAACAGAAAAAATTATCATCACGGCGATCTAAAGACGGCTCTCGTTGAAGCGGGACTTGCTGAACTTGAGGAGAAGGGTTTGGAATCCTTATCCCTTCGTTCGATCGCCGCGCGTGTTGGGGTTAGCCACACAGCGCCCAAAAACCATTTTGACGGATTGCGCGGGCTGCTGACCGCGATCGCAACAGTTGGCTTTCAGCGCCACGCTGCCGAGATGTTGCGCGGGGTTGAAGATCACCCGCCTGGGGAGGCGCGTCGTGATGCGGCATGCAATGGATATCTGAGATTTGCGCTCGAGAATCCGGAACTCTTCAAGCTTATGTTCTCGAGCACCCTGTACGACTCAGACGACCCGGACCTAAAGCGCGCGTCGTCGGAGAGCTATGGTGTGTTGCGGGGCGTGGCTGACGGGCTCGATTGGGACAAGGCCGGCGCCCCTGGCGGCCCGTTGCGCACCGAATGGATGTTGTGGAGCCTGGTCCACGGCTACGCCACGCTCCTGATCGAGGGAAAGATCCGCCGCAAGGACAATGGACACCCCCTGTTCCAGATGGATGAGATCATGCCCGGTTTCGGGTACCGGCCTAATTCCTAGGGACTGAGTCCAAACACGGAACCTATTGCGTTCGCCTATTGTGCGGTGCAGCATGCGTTCATGTCGCCGTCTTCGCCAACGCTTCTGAAGATCGCTGTCGTTGAACCGGATCGCGACCGGGCGACGATGATTGTCGACGGTTTGCGCGAGGCGGGTGATTTCGAACTCTCAGTCATCGGCGATGTTACGGGGCTCGCGCGCCAAGTCGCCGCTTTCAATCCGGACCTGGTTCTTGTCGATCTTGAGAACCCAAGCCGGGATATTCTGGAAGGGTTGGCGCATGCATCGACCCCTATGGAGCGGCCGGTCGCCATATTCGTGGATCGAAGCGACGACGAGTTGACTAAATCGGCGATTGAGGCGGGCGTCAGCGCTTACGTGGTCGCCGGACTTCAGAAAGACCGGATCAAGCCGGTCATCGACGCGGCGATCGCCCGATTTCAGATGTTCAGCCGGATTCGCAAGGAACTCGACGCGACGAAAGCGGCTTTGGCGGAGCGGAAGCTGATCGACCGGGCGAAAGGGCTGGTGATGTCAGCCCGCGGTTTATCGGAAGAAGAGGCCTACGCGCTGCTGCGCAAAACGGCCATGGACCAAGGGAAAAAGATGTCCGAAGTCGCTGAGGCCCTCGTCACGGCGGCGGATTTGCTGAAATGAGCCTGCGACGAATCGATTGCGGCTTCATACCGCTCGTTGACAGCGCGCCGCTCGTCATCGCGCGTGAATTGGGCTTCGCGACGGAGGAGGGGATCGAACTCGCCCTTCATAAGGAGCCTTCTTGGTCTTCGCTGCGCGACAAGCTGGTGATGGGGCGTCTGGACGCGGCCCATTTGCTCGCCCCGGTGCCCCTGGCGATGTCGATGGGACTCGGCGGAATGCCAGCGCCCTTGGACGCGCTTTCTATACTCTCGATAAATGGAACGGTGATTGGGGTGTCGCCGGCGCTCGCACAAAAAATGCGGGACGCCGGTCTGGAAGCCGACCTCACCGATGCAAATGCGGTCGGAAAGGCGCTGATTTCTCAGGCGCAACTGCCATTGACGGTCGGGGTGCCGTTTCCGTTCTCGATGCATGCGGAGCTGCTTTACTACTGGCTGGGCGCATTGGGCCTGCAAGCGCCGCAGCAGTTGAACGTGCGTACGGTGCCGCCGCCCTTGATGGCGGACGCGATTGCGGCGGGCGAGATCGACGCGTTTTGTGTCGGCGAACCCTGGGGGTCCCTTGCGGCGCAACGGGGAGTCGCAGAGCTGGTGTTGCCGGGCTGTGCGATATGGCGATTCGCGCCTGAGAAGGTCCTGTCGGTCCGGCGCGGCTGGGCGGAGCGCGAAGTGGAGGCGACCGCCGCCCTGATGCGGAGTGTTTGGCGCGCGGCGAAATGGCTTGTGGATCCGTCGCATCAGATGGCGGCGGCGGAAATCGTCGCCTCCGAACCCTATTTGAACATCGCGCCGGAAGCTGTGGAGCGGACGTTGGGGCAATCCGTTGTGGTTGATCGGTCGGGCTTGGTTCGAACAGTACCCGGATTGATCGAGTTCTTTGACTGCGCCGCGACATTTCCCTGGCGCAGCCAGGCCGCCTGGATCGCCGTTCGATTGGCGACGCGCCTCGGGGCCGATCGCGGGGACGCGCTCTCGGTCGCGCGAACTTGCTTTAGAGCGGACTTGTATCGCGATCACATGAAAGGGCTTGGGGCCGCCTTGCCGAGCGCTTCGGAGAAGCTGGAAGGCGGCCTGTCGGAACGCATCGCCGTCGCCGCCGTGCAAGGAGAAATGCACCTTGGCCCGGATCGTTTCTTCGACGGAAACGTCTTTGACCCGACCGTCTAAGGGCCGCGCCGGCGACGCAAGCGTCCCGGTTTAAACCGGCGCCGCAAAGCGTCGGATTCTGCGCCCCGGTTGCGCCGCTCAAAAAAACCTCTTGATGTTGCGTCGCACAATGGTATTGTCCCGTCACTCCGGGCAAAGGCGTCCGGCCCTAAATATTCTCTCCATGCGGAGAGAAATGAGCAAAGCCGCTCTAGCAGACGCGACACGAGTCGCCCGCCCTGCTGAGCGGTTTTTTTGTTTCATTTTTTTTCAAGGGCCCGACGACACGCTCGAACGGGCCGAGCGAAGGAGTTGTGATGACGAACTTCAAGAGCCTGGTTGCAGGTCTCGCTCTCGGTTTGGTTTCTACGGCCGCGCATGCCGAGTTCCTGGACCTGGAGAAAGACGAACTAAAATTCGGTTTCATCAAACTGACGGATATGGCCCCGTTGGCGGTCGCCTATGAAAAGGGGTACTTCGAAGACGAAGGGCTTTTCGTCACGTTGGAGCCGCAAGCGAACTGGAAAGTGCTGCTGGACGGCGTGATTGACGGCCAGTTGGACGGCGCACACATGTTGGCGGGTCAACCGCTGGCGGCGACGATCGGCTTCGGCACGGAAGCCCATATCATCACCCCGTTCTCCATGGACTTGAACGGCAACGGCATCACCGTCTCCAACGAAGTCTGGGAGATGATGAAGCAGAATATCCCGCATGAAGACGGCAAGCCGGTTCACCCGATTTCCGCTTCGGCGTTGAAGCCCGTCGTGGAAGCGTTCCAAGACCGCGGCGAGGCCTTCAAGATGGGCATGGTGTTTCCGGTCTCGACCCACAATTACGAGCTGCGCTATTGGCTCGCCGCCGGCGGCTTGAAGCCCGGCTATTACAGCGAAGAGAATATCACCGGCCAGATCGACGCGGATGTTCTGCTCAGCGTCACGCCGCCGCCGCAAATGCCGGCGACGCTTGAGGCCGGGACCATCCACGGCTATTGCGTGGGCGAGCCCTGGAACCAGCAAGCCGTTTTCAAAGGGATCGGCGTTCCGGTCATCACCGACTACCAAATCTGGAAAAACAATCCGGAGAAAGTGTTCGGAATCACCGCGAAATTCGCTGAAGAAAATCCGAACACCACCCTGGCGCTGACGAAGGCGCTTATTCGCGCCGCCCAATGGTTGGACGAAAACAACAACGCCAACCGCCCCGAGGCGGTCGAGATTCTGTCTCGTTCCGAATATGTCGGGGCCGACTATGATGTCATCGCCAACTCGATGACCGGCACGTTCGAGTTCGAGAAAGGCGACAAGCGCGATATCCCGGACTTCAACGTCTTCTTCCGGTATTTTGCTACTTATCCCTACTATTCCGATGCGGTCTGGTATCTGACGCAGATGCGCCGCTGGGGCCAGATCGCCGAAGCGAAACCGGATAGCTGGTACGACGAGGTCGCGCGCAAAGTCTATCGCCCGGACATCTACCTGAAAGCCGCCCGGCTGCTGGTGGAAGAAGGGTACGTCCAGGAAGCCGATTTCCCCTGGGACACCGACGGCTATCGCGCCCCGCAGACCGAATTCATCGACGACATCACGTTCAACGGGAAACAGCCGAACGCGTATCTTGAGCAGTTTCCGATCGGACTGAAAGGCGCCGATACGGTTTCGGCGCAAGGCGTCGTCGGCGGATAATCGTCGAATAGCCGATCGCCCTGGCGAACGAGGCGCGGGCTTGGCGGTTCCTATACGCCGCCAAGCCCGGCCTTCTCCAAACATCTCTTACTTCACGGAGCTATTGCGATGAGCGTAGTCACTGACAGCGATGGGCCGGCGAGCGGCGACCGCGAAGCCCGCAAGGCCAAGCTGCATGCAGGCATCAACACGGCGGATACCTATCTTAAGGTGATCGGCCTCGCCTGGATAACGCCGTTGCTACGGGCGGCGGCAGGGGGCAGTCCGCGCGCGCAGTTCAAGGAGTTCGGCCGTTTGCTTGGCGTGCCGCTTCTCGCAATTCTCGCTTTTCTTGTGATCTGGGCGCAATTGGCGCCGACGGTCCAAACCTCGCTCGGCGCTATTCCGGGACCGGTTCAGGTTTGGGAGCAAGCGGTCTCCCTACATGAAGACGCGGTGAAGAGGGCGGAGAGCGAAGCCGCCTTCCATCAGCGCCAAGAAGATCGCAACGCGAAACTCGTTGAGGCCGGTCGTGAGGACCGGGTCAAATGGCGCGAATATACCGGCGCGCCCAGCTACTATGATAAGATCTGGACCTCGATCCTGACCGTGTTTTTCGGCTTTTTATTGGCGACGGTCGTCGCGGTGCCGATCGGGATCATCTGCGGCCTCTCGCCGACCGCAAACGCCGCGTTAAACCCGCTGATCCAGGTCTTCAAACCCGTGTCGCCCTTGGCGTGGCTGCCGATCGTCACAATGGTGATCTCGGCCGTCTACGTCACCAATGACGGCATGTTCTCGAAGTCATTCCTGAATTCGGCGATTACGGTGACGCTTTGCTCGCTCTGGCCGACGCTGATCAACACCGCGCATGGCGTGGCGAGCATCGACAAGGATTTGGTGAACGTTTCCCGTGTCCTGAAAATGACCACATGGTCGAAAATCACGAAGCTGGTTCTGCCCTCGGCCCAGCCGCTGATCTTCACAGGCCTGCGCCTCAGTTTGGGTGTGGGTTGGATGGTTTTGATCGCCGCTGAAATGCTGGCGCAGAACCCGGGCCTCGGCAAATTCGTCTGGGACGAGTTTCAGAACGGCAGCTCGCAGAGCCTGGCGAAGATTATGGTCGCTGTGTTTACGATCGGCGTCATCGGGTTCCTGCTGGACCGTCTGATGTACACGATCCAAACGCTGCTCACACACACCAACAATCGCTAAAGGGGAGGGTGCGTTATGGAAGTCTCTCCTCCGATCCTGGAGTTGCGGGCCTGCAATAAAGGCTTTGGCGACGGCGATGTGCGGGAAGATGTGCTGAAGGATATCAGCCTGTCGGTCAAAGCTGGTGAATTCGTCGCGGTGCTCGGTTTCTCCGGCACCGGCAAGTCGACCTTGATCAATTTGATGTCCGGATTGGTGACGCCCGATACCGGCGAAGCACTGTTCAAGGGCGAACCGATCACCGGGCCGGGTCCGGAGCGCGGCTTGGTCTTTCAATCCTACTCGCTGATGCCGTGGTTGACGGTGCGCGGGAATATCGCGCTGGCGGTGGACTCCGTTTTCCCCAAAAAATCGGCGTCCGAGCGGCGCGAGATCGTCGATCGCTATATCGACATGGTGGGGCTCTCGCACGCCACGGACCGCCGACCGGCCGAATTGTCCGGCGGCATGCGCCAGCGGGTTGCGGTTGCGAGAGCCTTGGCGATGAGCCCCGAAGTACTTCTGATGGACGAGCCGTTATCCGCGCTCGACGCTCTGACGCGCGCCAATCTGCAAGACGAAATCGAGCGGATCTGGGAGGCGGACCGAAAGACCGTGGTCCTGATCACGAACGACGTGGACGAGGCGATCCTTTTGGCCGATCGCATCGTCGCGCTCAACCCCAACGGCTCTTTGGGTGAGCAATTTGACGTCAATCTGCCGCGTCCGCGCGATCGCACCGCGATGAACCACGATCCCGTCTTCCGCGCCATCCGCGCCAAGGTCACCAAATATCTGATGGATGTCGGCATCGCGGCGAAGATTGAAGGCGTGCGCACTCTGCCCGCCGTTACGCCGATCCATGGAACGCCGGCGGCCTATGCGGAGGCGGCCAAGACGTTGAGGTCGGATCGATATCTCGAATTCTCGGCGCTGCACAAGATATATCCCACGCCCAAAGGGCCTCTGACCGTGGTCGAAGACTTCGACCTGAAGGTTCAGAACGGCGAGTTTATTTCTCTGATCGGGCATTCCGGATGCGGCAAGTCGACGGTGCTCACAATGGCGGCGGGTCTCAATCCGATCTCCAAAGGCGGGATCATCTTGGACGGCAGTCAGGTCGTCGAAGCCGATCCGGAACGCGCCGTCGTGTTTCAGGCGCCCAGCCTATTCCCTTGGCTCACGGCGATGGAGAATGTCGCTGTCGGCGTCGACCGCGTCTATCCGAAAGCGTCTCAGCAAGAGAGGCAGGATGTCGTTGAATACTACCTGGAGCGGGTCGGTTTGGCTGACGCGATGGACAAGCCGGCGTCTGAACTGTCGAACGGGATGAAGCAGCGCGTCGGGATCGCGCGTGCTTTCGCGCTATCTCCCAAGCTGCTCCTGCTTGATGAGCCGTTCGGCATGTTGGACAGCTTGACCCGTTGGGAACTGCAGGAAGTGCTGATGGAGGTATGGTCGCGAACGAAAGTAACGGCGATCTGCGTCACGCATGATGTCGACGAGGCGATCCTGCTCGCCGATCGGGTCGTCATGATGACCAACGGACCGCGGGCGCGGATCGGTAAGATCATGAATGTGGATTTACCGCGTCCGCGCACCCGTAAGAACCTCTTGGAACATCCGGACTACTACGCCTATCGCAACGAGTTGCTGACCTTCTTGGAGGAGTACGAGCACGGCTCTGTAAAAAAGCAGGAGGCGGCGTGACATGAGCGAGAAACTCGTCGTCATCGGCGCGGGCATGGCGTCAGGCCGCGTTCTGGAGGAACTCTTCGAGGCCGCGCCGGGTCGCTACAGCGTGACGCTTTTCGGGGCCGAGCCGCGCGGGAACTACAACCGCATCATGCTGTCGCCGGTTCTGTCCGGAGAAAAGACGTATGAGGAGATCATCACCCACGACGCCGATTGGTATTCAGCCCATGGAGTGACCTGCCGCTTCGGCGAGCGGGTGACCGGCATCGACCGAGACAAAAAAGTCGTCTTCTCGGACGCCGGCGAAACGCCGTACGACAAGCTGCTGCTCGCGACCGGATCGGACCCTTTCATTATTCCGGCGCCAGGCCATGACTTGCCCGGGGTGCTGACCTATCGCGATCTGGATGACACCAATGCGATGATCGGAGCGGCGGCGAAGCCCGGCGCAAAGGCGGTGGTCATCGGCGGCGGCTTGCTCGGACTGGAAGCGGCGGCGGGCCTCAAGATGCGCGGCATGGACGTGACCGTGCTGCACTTGATGGGCCATCTGATGGAACGTCAGTTGGATGCAGCCGCAGGGTATTTGCTCGAAAAGGAACTGAAGGGACGCGGCATTCACGTCCATACCCGGGCCAACACGCATGAGATTGTTGGCTCGGATAAGGTGGAGGCGGTGCGTCTGGACGACGGGACCGAATACGAAGCGGACATCGTCGTTATGGCCGTTGGGATACGGCCGTCAACGGGATTGGCCTCTTCCTCCGGCCTGATGTGCGGACGCGGCGTTCATGTCGACGACGCCATGGTCAGTTCCGACGAGAGTGTTCTCGCCGTTGGGGAATGCGTCGAGCATCGCGGTCTCTGCTACGGCCTGGTCGCGCCGCTCTATGATATGGCGAAAGTTGCCGCGCAGACGCTGGCGGGGCATGACGCGGCCTATACGGGCTCGGTCACGTCAACCAAATTGAAGGTCACGGGTGTCGATTTGTTCTCGGCCGGCGATTTCGCCGAGGGCGAAGGTCGCGAGGAAATCGTGCTGCGCGATCCGACCCGCGGCGTCTACAAACGGCTGGTCATCGAAGAAAACAAAATCGTCGGCGTCGTCCTCTATGGCGATACGCAAGACGGCGCGTGGTTTTTCGGCTTGCTGAAGGACAAGACCGACATCGCCGAGATGCGCGAAACCGTGATCTTCGGGCCCAGCTTCGCAGGGGGCGCCCCTGTGGACCCTATGGCGGCCGTTGCAGCATTGCCGGATGATGCGGAAATCTGCGGCTGCAACGGCGTCTGCAAAGGTACGATCGTTCAATCGATACAAAGCGGGGCGGGCGACTTGGACGCGGTGCGCGGCGGTACGAAAGCCTCCAGCTCCTGCGGCACATGCACGGGGTTGGTCGAGCAGCTGCTCGCCGTCACAATGGGCGACGCCTACGCCGCTCCCGCTGCAAAACCCGTGTGCGGCTGCACCGATTTAACCCATGAAGATGTCCGCCGCATCATCAAGGCGGGCAAAATCACCTCGATGGCCGGCGCGATGCAGGAATGCGGTTGGAAGACCTCCTGCGGCTGCCATATCTGCCGACCGGCTCTGAACTACTACTTGCTTTCGGACTTCCCGGACGCCTACCGCGACGATCCGCAAAGCCGCTTCGTGAACGAACGCAACCACGCCAACATACAAAAGGACGGCACCTTCTCAGTCGTGCCCCGCATGTGGGGCGGCATCACCAACCCCAAAGAGTTGCGGGCGATCGCCGATGTCGCTGAGCGCTTCGACGTTCCCACGGTCAAGGTCACGGGCGGGCAACGGATCGATCTGCTCGGCGTCAAGAAAGAAGACCTGCCGGAGGTCTGGCGCGAACTCAATGATGCGGGTCTTGTATCAGGGCATGCCTACGCCAAAGGCTTGCGTACGGTCAAAACCTGTGTCGGGACTGACCATTGCCGCTTTGGCACTCAGGATTCGACCGGCCTCGGTATCAAGATCGAGAAGCGCATGTGGGGCTCGTGGACGCCGCATAAGGTGAAGATGGCGGTGTCCGGGTGTCCGCGGAACTGCGCGGAAGCCACCTGCAAAGATATCGGCGTCATCTGTGTCGATTCCGGCTACGAAGTCAGCGTCGCCGGCGCCGCCGGGATGGATTTGAAGCAAACCCAGCCGCTGGCGAAAACAGAGACGGAAGACGAGGCGATCGACCTGATCGTCGCCTTTACGCAACTCTATCGCGAAAACGCCAAGTATCTCGATCGCCCGTATCGCTGGGTCGAGAAAGTTGGCATGGATTGGGTCCGCGCACGCGTGGTCGATGACCTGGAGGAGCGACTGGCCTTGGTCGCCCGGTTCGACTTCTCGCAATCGATCTATCAGACCGACCCTTGGGCGGAGCGCGCGGAAGAACAACAGAGCCGCCAATTCAGACCCTTGGCGGACCTCACCTTGCAGGCGGCGGAGTGACCGCGATGGATCAAGTGACGCCTTTGAACCGTTGGGTCGAAATCGGCCGTCTCGAGGATATCCCCAAGCGCGGCGCGCGCGTGGTGAAGACGGATGCCGGGTGCGTGGCCGTCTTCCGAACCTTCGAGGACGCGGTCTATGCTTTGGAGGATCGCTGTCCGCACAAGAACGGGCCGCTCAGCGACGGCATCGTTCATGGCGATGCAGTGACCTGCCCGCTGCATAACTGGGTGATCTCATTCGAAACCGGTCAAGCGCAGGGCGCCGACGAAGGGTCGGTGCGCACCTTCCCGGTCAAGGTAGAGAACGGGGCCCTGTTCCTTGATACCGGGCGCGTTTTGCGTTCCGCATCCGTCTTATCCGCCGCGTAGTCAAACGGCCCCAAGCTGTGACAACGGTCCGCACAACCTGTCCCTATTGCGGTGTCGGCTGTGGCGTTCTCGCGATGCGGCAAGCGGACGGGTCGGTGACGGTGAAGGGCGATCCGGATCACCCCGCCAATTTCGGGCGTCTGTGTTCGAAAGGCTCGGCGCTGGGCCAGACCGTCGATCTCGATGGCCGGCTCTTGTCGCCGATGGTCCGCGGGAAGCCCGCGTCATGGGAAGATGCGATCGGCGAAGTCGCGGCGCGGTTTCGAGACGCTTTGGAGACTTATGGTCCAGACAGCATCGCTTTCTACGGATCGGGTCAGCTTCTGACCGAAGACTACTATGTCCTGAACAAGCTGATGAAAGGTTTCATCGGCTCCGCCAATATCGATACAAACTCCCGGCTTTGCATGGCCTCGACCGTTGTCGGGCATAAGCGCGCTTTCGGTACGGACACCGTGCCGGGCGTCTATGAAGATTTGGAGCTTGCCGACCTCGTTATTCTGGTCGGCTCGAACCTGGCATGGTGCCATCCCGTGCTCTTCCAAAGGATCGAAGCCGCCAAACGAGCGCGGCCGACGCTTAAGGTCGTCAATATCGATCCACGCCGCACGGCGACATCCGACCTTGCCGACTATGATCTACGGATCGCGTCGGGCGGCGACGTGGCGCTGTTCAACGGGTTGCTCCATCAGATCGAACGTCAGGGCGCTGTGGATCGCGCCTATGTGGCTGCGCATGTCACCGGATTCGAGGCCGCGACCGAGGCGGGCCAGCCCTATGATCTAGCGCGCGTGGCCGCTGAAACCGGGTTGGGTCGCACAGAGCTTGAACGTTTTTACGCCGATTGGATCGGAACCGAGCGGGTCGTCACGGTGTTCAGCCAGGGCGTCAACCAAGCGGTCGACGGCGTGGACAAGGTGAACGCCATCATCAACGCGCATTTGGCGACGGGCCGTATCGGCAAACCCGGCGCCGGTCCTTTTTCAGTCACCGGCCAGCCGAACGCTATGGGCGGTCGTGAGGTCGGCGGGCTTGCGACCATGCTGGCCGAGCATTTGGAGCTTGGGGACGCCGAGCACCGCGACGCGGTCCAGCAGTTCTGGGGATCGCCCACCGTCGCCGACAGGCCGGGTCTAAAGGCCGTCGATCTGTTTCGCGCATGCAAGTCCGGACAGATCAAGGCGCTCTGGGTGTTGTCGACCAATCCCGCCGTCAGCATGCCGGAAGCGGACTCCGTCGCTGATGCGATCGCGACCTGTCCGTTCGTCGTTGTCTCCGACATCATGGCCAATACCGATACGGCGGTTCTTGCGGATGTGCTCTTGCCCGCGCAGGGCTGGGGCGAAAAGGCCGGAACCGTCACCAACTCGGACCGAACCATCAGCCGACAACGCGCCTTCCTGCCTGCGCCGACGAAGACGCGTCCCGATTGGCGCATCATCTGCGACGTTGCGCGCGCCATGGGGTGGGAGCAGGAATTCGCCTATTCCGCGCCGGACCAGATTTTCCGCGAACACGCGGCCATGTCGGCCTTGGCGCGCGACAGGGGGCTGGATTTCGATATTACCGGTTTGGCGACCTTGTCGCCGAATGACTATGACGGGCTCGCGCCGCAGCGCTGGCCGATTACGGACGCAGGCCCTTCTGAACGTCTGTTTTCCGATGGTCGATTCCATCACCCGGACGGCAAGGCGAGAATGATCGCTCTATCGACATCGGATTCACGGGCCCGTCCGATCTTCGAGCACCGTCTGATCACCGGCCGCGTGCGGGACCATTGGCATACGATGACCCGGACTGGGAAATCGCCGCGGCTCGGGCGCCATATGGCCGAGCCCTATCTTGAGATTCATCCGTCGGACGCCGCGCGCATCGGTGTTGGTCCCGCAGAGCTCGCGCGACTTGAAACCGCGACCGGTGCCATGATCGCGCGGGTCTTGGTGACGGATCGGGTTGAAGCGGGGACAATCTTCGCGCCAATGCACTGGACGGCGGAGACCGCGTCACAAGGGCGCGTCGGACCGCTGATAGAGGCGGCGGTCGATCCATATTCCGGTCAGCCGGCTCTGAAATCCTCGTTCATCACTGTACGGCCCTTTCAAGCGCAATGGTATGGATACGCCCTGTTGCGCGAAGACGCCACGCCGCAGACGGACTATTGGGCGAAAGCCCGGATCGAGGGCGGTTGGCAGATAGAACTCGCCGATACGCGCGCGCCTGCGGATTGGGTTTCGTGGAGCGCGGCGCTGTTCGGCGGCGACGTAGAAACGGCGATCTTCGAAGATCCCAGCGCCAAAGTGTTTCGTCTCGCGGCGATCAAGGACGGGAAGGTCACGGGGCTGCTCTTCGCCGCCGCCCAGCCCGTCGCGGTCGCGCGGGCGCATTTGGTCCGCGCATTCGCAAGCTCATCGGTCGGATTTGAACTGCTGGCCGGGCGGGCCGCAGCCGATGTTCCGGACGGCGGCGCCCTGGTCTGCAGTTGTTTTGGGGTCGGCTGCAACACCATTACCGACGCCATTCTGTCGAAAGGGCTGAGCGATGTCGATGCGGTCGGCGCGGCGATAGGCGCTGGAACCAATTGCGGCTCATGCCGTCCGGAAATCCGAGCGCTGTTGGCGGAGACGCGGTTGAAGGCCGTAGCGGAATGAGTTTTTCCGACTATGTCCACGCCCTTGGTCGGGGCCCATCTAAGGCGCGTCATCTCACCCGAGACGAGGCGGCGGACGCGTTTCTTCAAATTCTGCGCGGCGAGGCGGCGCCCGAAGCCGTCGGTGCGCTGCTGATGTTGATGCGCTATCGGGGGGAGAACGCAGACGAGATCGCGGGTTTCGTCGATGCGGCCCGGCGCTTTGCGCCGGGTTGGGACGCGGTTCCCGCCGCCGTCGATTGGCCAAGTTACGCGGCGGGCCGGACGCGCGGCCTGCCATGGTTCTTGCTGTCCGCCAAGCTCGTCGCCGCGGCCGGGCTGCCGGTCTTCTTACATGGCTGGAATTCGCACCAGCGTGAGGCTGCGGACGTTCGCAGCGCGGTCGAGGCGTTGGGCGTTTCTGTCGCAAAGAACCCAGACGAAGCGTGCGCTGCGATCCGATCAGAGGGCCTTGTCTATGCGCCGGTGGAAGCGATCGCGCCGGCCTTTTTGGACGTCCTAAGACTGCGGCAAGTCTTGGGCCTCCGCTCGTGCGTCAACACGGTGTTGCGCGTTCACAACCCGACGCGCGCTGAGACGACGGTTCAAGGGGTGTTCCATCCAAGTTATCGGACGCTGCAACAAGACGCCACGGCCCGGCTCGGGCAGCCGAATCTTGGGGTGATCAAAGGCGGCGGCGGCGAATTCGAACGCCATCCGTCAAAGACCGTGCGCATGTTCGGATTGCGGAAAGCTAAGCCGTTCGAGTTGGATTTGCCGCCTTTGGAGGCTGAGGCGCGACGGTTGGCGGAAGAGGAACCCAACCCGTTGGATCTGACCGCTCTTTGGGAAGGGAGCCTGGAATCCGAGTTTGCGCAATCGGTTGTCACAGGGACGGCGGCGGCCGCATTCGTCGCGGCGGGCCAAGCGCCTGACATACCAAGCGCACAGACCTTGGCGGATGACCTCTGGCGGCGCCGGCACGCCGAGTTGGCGGCTTAACCGAAGATGGAGACAAGACAGCCATGAAAAACTTTCCCATGTTCGTGAAGACTGAAGGCCGCCGTATCGTCATTGTCGGCGGCGGTGAAAGCGCCGCGCAGAAGTTACGGCTGGCCCTAAAGACCGAAGCCGATATCGAGGTCGCTGCTGATACGATCACGCCGGAAATCGAAGCGCTGGTCCAACAGGGCCGTGTCGCCGGCCGCAGCAGCGCCATCGATTCAGATTTTTTCGACAATTGCGCGATCGCTTTCGTCGCGACCGGCTGCCCTGGCGCCGACGCCGCGGTATCCGAGATCGCGCGTGCGTCGGGCGCCCTCGTCAATGTGGTCGACCAGCCGGATATGTCGCTCGCCTATACGCCGTCGATTGTCGATCGCCAGCCTTTGGTCGTCGCGATTGGGACGGAAGGCGCGGCCCCGCTCTTGGCGCGGATGACCAAGACCGCGATCGAGGCGATGCTCGAGCCGCGCATCGGCGATCTGGCGGCGTTCTGCGGTCGGTTGCGCGGGCGCGTGAAAGCGATGATCCCGGCGGACCGGCGCCGTGCGTTCTGGGCTTGGGCCTATGGCGGGAGCCCGCGCGCCCTATTCGCCGCCGGCAGAGAGCGCGAGGCGTTTCGCGAGATCAATATGGCGATCGAAAATGAAGGCGTCCTCCCGCAAGAGGAAAGCGCGCCGGTCAGCCTGGTCGGCGCCGGGCCTGGCGGGGCCGACTTGATCACCATGCGCGGCGTCCAACGGCTGCAAGAAGCGGATATTATCTTCTACGACCGTTTGGTGGACCCTGAGATCCTCGAACTGGCGCGACGCGATTGCGAGCGCGTCTATGTCGGAAAAAGGCCGGGGGCCCATGCATGGCCTCAAGATCGCATCAATGGACTGATCGTGTCGGCGGCCAAGAAGGGCATGCGGGTCGTCCGTCTGAAATGCGGCGATCCGGGCGTCTTCGGCCGCGCGGATGAGGAGATTTCAGCGCTCAAACAGGCCGGATTGTCCTATGAACTGGTGCCGGGCGTCACGGCCGCCAGCGCCGCGGCGGCGGCGATCGGCCGGCCGCTTTCCAGACGGGGAGAAACCGACGCGATCGTGCTGGCGACGGCGCAACGCGCAGACGGCGCCGCGCCAGCAGAGTTGGGCCGCTGTCTGAAACCGGGCGCCGCTGCAGCCTTCTACATGGGGGTCGGCGCGGCCGCGCGGATCGAAACGGCTTTGCTGGATGCCGGCTTGGCGCCAAGCGCGTCGATCACGATTGTCAGCCGCGCCGGACGTTCCGGCCAGAGAAAGCTCGATGTTCCGCTATCGGACTTAAAGGGCGTTTGTCAGCAAAGCAAAGACTTAGCCCCAGCCATCATCTTCGCCGACATTCCCAGAGAAACGAAGAGGAATGTCATGCCGATGCGCGAGGTTCGAACGGCCTGACATGCCAAGCTTACCGCGCCCGTCGGCCTCACTCATACCGGAAGCCGGCGGCCTCCGCGGTGCGATGAAGATAGGGGAGGCCGACATCGATCACATCGTCCGGATTCGCTGCGACTGGTCGCCAGATCGCCAGCGCGGCCGCGATCGCCGGATGAACGTGGTTCATGCTCTCCAAGGTCGTGATCCCATCGAAACCGACCTCGACCAGCGTCTCGTAAATCTCCGCCCAAGCCAGCGTGCCGGCGCCGGGGACGCCGCGATTGCCTTCTGAAAGATGGATATAGCCGAGGAATTCGCCGCAATCGCGGATGCCTTGGGCGAAGGACGCCTCCTCGATATTCATGTGATAGGTGTCGAGATGGATGAGCAGATTGTCGGCGCCCGCCGCTTCGCAATAGGCTCGGCCGTCGGCCCCGGTATTCATGATATGCGTCTCGTAGCGGTTGCAGGGCTCGATCCCCAGTTTCAAGCCGAAGTCCTTGGCGCGCGCGGCGGCGCGGGCGATGAAGCGCGCAGTCCCGTCGAACTCGGCCTGGGTGCGCGGCGCGCCGGACGTCTTGCCGATCGCGCCATAGGTGACGCCGCACAGCGCGAAGGCGCCGACTTCCTGGGCCACCTTGAAAGCTGGCTCAAGAAAAGCGAGGCCCGCGTCCGGATCGGCGACGACATCGATCTCGCGCGGCAGCCCCAGAGAGCAGACGGGTTCGATCTGCGTTTCCTCGCAGAAGGCGCGGGTTTCGTCGACATCGATCTCGGCGGGGTCGAGCAGGGGGATTTCGAGCGCGCGGACTTTGTGCGCCTTCAGTTTCGGCAGCAAGGCGCGCATGGTGGCTATATCCCATTTCGGCGCGGCGGCGAATGTGTGCAGTCCAAGCTTGGCCATGGTCTTTTATCCCCTCGCTTCATGGGCTGCGGCCTCGGCCATGTCGCCGCCGCCGACAATGGCGGAGACGACCTCGGCCATGTCCGTGTTTGTGGTGGTCAGGTTGGCCGCCGCCCGGCCGTGATTCAGCACCACGATCCGATCGGTCACCGACAGCACGTCGTTCAGCCGGTGCGAGATCAGGATCACCCCGATCCCATCCGCCTTGAGTTGTCGAATCAGGTCGAGCACGCCCTGAACCTCGCGCACAGCCAGAGCGGCGGTGGGTTCGTCCATGATCACGATCTTCGGTTCGAAGGTTAGCGCGCGGGCGATCGCCACCGATTGCTGTTGGCCGCCGGAGAACGAGCCGACCGGACGGTTGATCGCCGGGAGCCGGGCGCCCAGCCGGTCGATCATCGCCTGCGCGTCGCGCTTCATCGCCGCGCGATCGACGAACCGCATCCCCAGGATCGACCGGGTCGGCTCCCGCCCCAGGAAGATGTTGGCCGCGACATCCTGCTGACGGGCGAGGGCGAGGTCCTGATAGATCATTTCGATCCCCATCCGCCGTCGCTCGCCAGGCGGGAGGCCGAGGATCGGTGTTCCGTCGAGGCTGATGGCGCCGGCGTCGGCCGTATACATGCCCGTGACCAGCTTCATAAGCGTGGATTTGCCCGCGCCGTTATCGCCGACCAACCCGACGACCTCACCGCGATCGACCGTCAGGTCGACCCCATGCAGTACATTGACCGGACCGAAACTCTTGGAGACGCCTTCGATCTCAAGCAGGCTCATACCCGGCTCTCCTTGCGCACCTGCCATTGGTCGATAAAGACCGCCAGCACCAGGACGGACCCGATGGCCATCTGCTGATAATAGCTCTGCACCGCCAAAAGGTTCAGGCCGTTTTGCAAGACCCCCATGATCAACGCGCCGATCATGGTGCCGAGGATCGAGCCGCGGCCGCCGAACAGATTAGTGCCGCCGATGATCGCAGCGGTGATCGCGGTTAGCTCATAGGTGATGCCGGCCGTCGGGTCGCCCGAATTGATCCGTGTTGCGAACAGCAGGCCGGCGAGCCCCGCGAGCGCGCCCGATAGGGTGTAGAGCGACAAGCGATGCCACTCGACATTGATGCCGGCCGTGCGCGCCGCGTTCTCATTATCGCCGATGGCCAGCGTATGCCGGCCATAGCGCGTATAGGCCAGCAGGATATGCGTGACGATGGCGGTGGCGATGAAGATGATCACCGGCATCGGAATTCCGAAAGGGCGGCCTTGGCCGAGATAGACCATCGTTTGCGGCAGGCCGTAAATCACCCTGCCGTCCGACAAGACCAGCGCCAGACCGCGCGCGATCCCGAGCATGCCCAGGGTGACGATGAATGCCGGCACGAATGCGCGCGTGATGATTAGCCCATTGACGAAGCCGGCCGCCGCCCCGGCGCCGATGCAGGCTGCGACCGCGATCGGCGTCGGCGCGCCCAGCTTCACAGCGACGGCGGCGCCGACCACGCCGGACAGGCCCAACACGGAGCCAAGCGACAGATCGAGACCGCCGGAACTCAAGACGAAGGTGGCGGCGATGGCCAGAACCCCAATCGTCGAGGTCGCCAGCAAGATATTCATGAAATTGCTGACTGACAGGAAGAACGGCGAGAGGATCGCCATGGTCGCGCCAAGCACAAAAAGGACGATCAGGCTTTCGAGGCGGATATGCAGTTGCTCGATCGAGCCAAGCTGCGCCCGGGCCCAAAGGCTGGGTTTCGGCGCTGTCGATTTGGGTTCGATGGATGTCATCGGGCTCTCTCCGCCGATGGCGGGCCTGCGCAAATAAAATCCGGCGGGACCCAGTGGCCCCGCCGGACGAAGGATCGGCTTCTACTTCACAAATTCAAGCAACGGTTCGGTTCCCGCATCCATCACATCCTTGGTCAGAACCAAGGTCGGGACGATGATCTGTTGCTCCACCGATCCGCCTTCGGCGGCGATCTTCACATTCTCGACGGCTTGCTTGCCGACCAGATAGGGCAGTTGCGCAACCGAAGCGGTCAGGCGGCCGTCCTTGATCGATTTGACCGCATCGGAGTTGCCGTCAACGCCGACAATCACGACGTCGCCGCCTTTGCCGGCGGCGAAAACGCTTTCCACGGCCCCAAGCGCCATGCCGTCATTGGCGGCGAAAATACCGACCAGGTTCGGGTTGCGGGTGAGAATGTCGTTGGTGATGTTGGCGGCCTTGCCCCGGTCCCAATCACCCGGCAGCGACGCAACCACTTCCAACCCGGGCGCCAGTTCTCCGAGCCGGTCCGCAAAACCGCGCGCGCGTTTTTCGCCGGTGATGTTGCCCGAGAGGCCTTCGATCACAAGCACGGGACCGGTTGCGTCGGCGCCGAGCCGATCGACCATGAACTCTGCGCCCTGCGCGCCGGCCAGCACATTATCCGAGCCGATCGAAAAGGTGATGTCGACCCCTTCGGCCTCAAGAATCGCCGGATCCAGATTGCCGTCCAGGTCGACCACTGCGATCCCGGATTCACGCGCCTTCTTCAGGCAGGGCAACAGGTTGGTCGAGTTGATCGCCGCCGTGATCATCGCGACCGGGCTGCGTTCCAGCATGGTGTTGCAGACATTGAGCTGGCTTTCGGCCGCCTGGTCGCTCTCGACCGCTTGCAGATAGTAGGCGACCCCGGCCTCTTTCGCCCCGTCCTCGACGCCTTGGCCCATCGCGCCCCAGAACGGATTGGCCAGCGTCTTCATCAAGACGCCGTACTCGCCGTCCGCCAGGGCCGGTGTGACGGCAAGGGACGCGGCGACCGCCGCCGCGCCGATCGTCAGAGTGTTCTTCAGTCTAGACATGATTTCCTCCTCTGTTCTGACTGATAAAATCGGTTCTTATTCTGCGAATTGGGTTTTCATCGCCGGGACGCGGTCCGGCCCTGTGGATTGCCGCGCAATCAGCGTGCAGGGCTCCAGATGCTGGACCGGGAAACCGGTATTCTCGCCCTCCACACGCGCCAGCAACACGGCGACGGCGCGCTCGGCGATGGCGGCCACCGGCTGCGCCACGGCTGAAATCGACGGCCAAGTCGTTTGCATCCAGTCCGCGTCGTCAAATCCGATCAGCGCGATGTCGGCGGGCACGCGAACGCCGCGTCGGCGCAATTCGGACAGAACCAGAAGCGTCGAATGTTGCGAGAGAGAAAAGACGGCGCTCGGCCGCTCCGCCGGATCCAGACCCTCAAAATATCGGAAGACTGCGTCACGCTGGGCCTCGGGGTCCTCTTCGGAGAGGAGCGTATCGATCCGCGCCTTCGATCCGACGGCGCGGGCGCGTTCGGTAAAGCCTTGCAGGCGCGTGCGCACGGATTTGGAAATCCGGGTTGCGCCATGCAGCAATATGCGGGAATGGCCGGCGCCGAGCAGTAAATCGGCGACTGACGCCGAGGCGGCGTAATTGTCGGCGGTGACGGTGTCGAAGCGCCGATCGGCGGACACCCGGTCCACGAGAACCGCTTTCATATTAAGCGCGTGAAGCCTCTCAGCGCCCAGGCCGCGCTCGGACCGCACCGGCGTCAGGATCGTGCCGGCGACACGCCAATCATTCATCCGCGCGACCAGGTCAGCCTCTCGGGCCTCGCTTTCGCGCGAACTGGCGATGATCATCGCATAGCCGGCTTCTTCGGCCGCTTTTTCCAGACCTGTCGCCAACGCGCCGAAAAACGGGCTTTCAAGATCGGGGACCACCGCGCCGATAATCCGGCGTTGTTCGTTGCGCAGGCCCGACGCGAGCGGGTCCATTCGATAGCCGAGCTTTTTCACAGCGTCATGGACGCGTTTGGCGTTTTCCTGCTTAACGCTGGCGACGCCGCGGAGGACTTTCGAGACTGTCGCCGCCGAGACGCCCGCCATGCGCGCGACGTCATGGATTGTGGCGCGTCGTTGTTTGTCTCTCCCTGGCACAAGATCCCCTGACTGACGATTTTCATCGGCTAGTCCAAAACGCTAAATCGGTTTATGCATGCTGTAAATCGATTTATTTCTCGCGCCGCGGAGGTGGATCATGAGCGAAAATAACAAGCCGGTTGTCATCTGCGCGCCGGAGCCGCGCAGTCTCGACCTGATTTTCACGCCGGAGCGTCTGGCGGCGTTGCGCGAGCGCTACACCCTAGTCGAGACAGACGCCGCGTCGGTCGCGAGCCTCGACGCTGAGACGCTTGCGGCGGCGCGCTACGTGCTCGGTCAACCGCCGATCGGTTCTGAAACCCTAGCGCGCATGACAGCGCTACGCGCGGTGCTGAATGTGGAATCGAATCTGCTCGACAACATGCCCTATGACACGATCTTTGCGCGCGGCATTCATGTGCTGACGACGGGCGCGGTTTTTGCCGTACCGGTTGCGGAGATCGGTCTCGGCCTTGCACTCGATCTGGCCCGCGGCATCACGCCGGCCGACAATGACTTCCGCGCCGGGCGGGAGAAATGGGGCGGCGCGGGCAACGGAGAGGCGCGGCTGATCAGCGGCGCCGATGTCGGCATCATCGGCTTCGGCGATCTCGGCCGGGCGCTCAACCGTCTGCTTGCAGGGTTCCGCTGCACCGTCAAAGTTTGCGACCCTTGGCTGCCGCCCTCGATCCTGCGGGAGCATGGGGTCGTCCCGGCCCGTCAGGATGAGGTCCTTGAGAGCTCCGATTTCGTCTTTGTCGTCGCCGCGGTCACAACCGAGAATCGCGGTTTTCTCGGCGCCGAGGAATTCGCCCGCATGCGGCGCGGCGCGTCCTTCATCCTGCTCAGCCGCGCCGATGTCGTCGATTTTGACGCGCTGGTCGACGCTGTCGCACGCGGTCATATCACAGCGGCGAGCGATGTCTTTCCCGAGGAACCGTTGCCGCTGGACCATCCGGTCCGAACCCTCGATGGGTTCGTGCGGTCCGCCCATCGGGCTGGCGCTCTCGATGTCGCGTTCAAGCGCATGGGCGATATGGTGCTGGAGGATATGGCGTTGATGGATCGGGGTTTGCCGCCGCAACGGTGCAAACGCGCCGAACGGGAAACCGCAGCGCTGATGCGCTCGCGCCCGGTCGATACGAATTAGACGGTCGTTCCAGGGCGGTTCGCCTCTCGCCAGATTGTTCGCCGCGCCGAGTAGCCTGGGCAGAGGTAAGCGGCCTCGTGTAGCGCTTGGGGAACGACTGAGTATGGGCGGAAGTTAGTCAACGCGTCGGTCAGGCGAACCGATGCGCAGCGCGAAATTCATCATTCTGACGCATAAATTTGCATTGCAGGGAAATGGTATTGAGATAGGTCATTTTCCATGGGGGCGACCGTGCTGTTTACTTGATCCAAAGTGATCAATCGGGGAGGTCCATCCTAAGTGCTGTTGGCCGGTATCGATAGAATTCGGTGTTTTCCTTGAGCACCTTGGCCACAGCGCCAACACCCGTGCAGAACGATATTACAGATCGGGAAGCATGGCTGGCTATGCGGGCGGCCTGTACGTCCGACCCCGGGGCGTTTCATGGCGCCTTGGCGAAACGTCAGATTTGCTGGCTCCTTGAAGAGGAGGGCGAGGACGGCGTCTGGGCCTTCTGGGACGCGGCGCAAGAGCGTTGGCGCGGCTGGCATGCGGTGACGGGCGCGCCGGCGTCCCTCGACCTTCCAGAGAGTTTCGATCCGTGGGACATCGCGCTGGATGACAGCCATGCGCCGATGTTCGCCTGGTTTCGCGGCGGCATGACGAACGCCGCGTTCAACGAGGTTGATCGGCATGTCTTAGATGGATTTGGCGAAGAGCCGGCCCTGATCTACGAGGGCGACCGCTGGAACATGTCCGAGAATGACGGACGCGGCGCGCCGGTCGACGGGTATTCCATCCCTCGGAAAAAGCTGCTGCTGGAAAGCGCGAAATGCGCGATCGCCCTGCAGACGCTCGGGCTCGGCCCCGGCGACCGTATCGCGCTCAATATGCCGAGCATCCCGGAGCAGATTTACTGGACCGAGGCGGCCAAGAGACTGGGGATCGTCTATACGCCGGTCTTTGGCGGTTTCAGTGACAAGACCCTGTCGGATAGGATCGCAGACGCCGGCGCCCGCGTCGTCATCACGGCGGATGGCAGCTATCGAAACGCCCAGGCCGTTCCTTTCAAGACGAGCTACACCGATCCGGCCCTTGATAACTTCATCGCGGTGGGCGTCGCCCTGACTCTATTGGGCGAAGCGCTGGCGGACAACGCGCTCGGTCTGTCGGCGTCCCAAATCGAGCATGTTCGCGCTGAGGTGACACAGTCCTTGGCGGATGAAGTGACGGTGGAACGCTCTGACGTTATGCGGGGCGTTGGACGGGCGATTGCGTCCCTCCCGCAATCCGATGCGCTGGATGCGAAACAGGCGGCGAACGCCCGAATCACACTGGCGTCAAAACTTGTCGCCGCGCCCCCGCGGATCGACGCGGTCATTGTTGTCCGCCACACCGCGCAGCCCGATCTGGTCTGGAACGACGCGCGCGATCATTGGAGCCACGACCTGACCGACGCGGCGGGCGAAAAACTGCTTCAGGCCGCCCGTGCGGCCGGCTCCGCCGTGACAGACGAAAATTCCCTGATGGCGCTGCCGGACAGTGACTTCGTCCGAGCCGTCTGGGCGGCGTCGCGCCCGACGCCGGTCGATGCGGAATATCCGAATTTCATCATCTATACGTCCGGATCGACGGGCAAACCGAAAGGCGTCGTGCATGTGCATGGCGGCTATTGCGCAGGCGTCTCGGCGACCATGCCGATTTCCTTCGACGCGCAGCCCGGCGATGTCATCTATGTCGTCGCCGATCCCGGTTGGATTACAGGCCAGAGCTATTTGATCGCGGCGTCCCTGCTGACGCGGGTGACAACGATCATTTCCGAAGGGTCGCCCGTCTTTCCGCATGCGGGCCGCTTCGCTTCGATCATCGAGCGCTACAAGGTCAAGATCTTCAAGGCCGGGGTGACCTTCTTGAAGACGATCATGCAGGACCCGGAAAACCTGCGGGACGTGAAATCCTACGATCTGTCGTCGCTGCGAGTCGCGACCTTCTGCGCCGAGCCGACCTCGCCCGCGGTTCAGGCCTTTGCGATGGAGCATGTGACGCCCTGGTACATCAACAGCTATTGGGCGACGGAACATGGCGGCATCGTCTGGACGCATTTCTACGGCAATGGCGATTTTCCGCTGCAAGCGAACGCGCACACTTATCCGCTGCCATGGATTTTCGGCGATGTGTGGGTCGAAGACAAGGACGGCGCCATGGCGGCGGATGTGGTCCAAGCCCGGCGCGATGAAAGCGATGGCGGCAAACCCTGGCGGCGCGCCGACGCCGCCGAAAAGGGCGAGATCGTCATCGCCGCGCCTTATCCCTACCTGGCGCGCACGATATGGGGAAACACCCAGGGATTTCAGATCGAACAGACGGGCAAAGGGGTGCGGGTCGCGTCGGGGTGGCGGGGAGACGCCGAACGTTACGCCGACACCTACTGGCGGCGATGGCGCGGGGTCTGGGCCTACACCCAGGGCGACTTCGCCATCCGGCATGAAGATGAGTCATTCTCGCTGCACGGCCGCTCGGATGACGTGATCAACGTGTCCGGCCACCGGATCGGCACCGAAGAAATCGAAGGCGCTATCCTGCGCGACAAGACGCTCAATCCGAACTCGCCCGTCGGCAATGTCATCGTTGTCGGCGCGCCGCATCGCGAAAAGGGCGTCACGCCGATCGCCTTCATCACCTGCGCGCCCGATCGAAAGATCACGCGCGAGGACGAGAACCGGCTCGGCAATTTGGTGCGCACGGAAAAAGGGGCGGTTGCGGTCCCGTCGGATTTCCTGGAGGTCCCCGCTTTCCCCGAAACCCGCAGCGGTAAATATATGCGGCGCATGGTTCGCGCGGTCGTCACGGGCGACGACCTGGGCGATGTATCGACCTTAAGAAATCCCGAAAGCCTGGACGAGCTGGCGCAGGTCGTCAGTCAGTGGCGCGATCGCCAGCAGCTGGCGGATGAACAGGCGCTGTTTCAGCGTTACCGGTATTTCCTGGTGCAGTATAATACGGTCAAACCCGGATGGCGTGTCGCCACCGTGACGATCGCCAATCCACCAGTGAATGCGCTGAACGAACGGGCGCTGGATGAGCTTGGCATCGTGGTCGATCACTTGTCCCGGAAGGACGATGTCGCGGCGGTGATCTTCACTGGCGCCGGCGGTTCCTCGTTCGTGGCGGGCGCCGACATCAGGCAATTGCTCGAGGAGGTGAACACGGTCGCCGAAGCGAAGGCGCTGCCCAACAACGCGCAACTGGCCTTCAGCCGTATCGAGACAATGCAGAAGCCGTGCGTCGCGGCGATCCAGGGCGTCGCCCTGGGCGGCGGCATGGAATTCGCGCTCGCCTGTCACTATCGCATCGCCGAAGCGACCGCCCGCTTTGGCCAGCCGGAAATCAATCTACGCTTGCTGCCGGGCTATGGCGGGACTCAGCGTCTGCCCCGTTTGCTAGCGTCCAAGCGCGGGCCGGAAGGTGTGCGAGACGCGCTCGACCTGATCCTCGGCGGCCGGTCGATCTCTGCGGATGAAGCATACGCCATCGGCGCCATCGATCAGATCACGGAAGGCGCGCATGACGCGCTGGCGGAGGCGCATGCCATGGTCCGTGATTATGCAGCGCTTGGCGAAGCGAGCGCGCTTGGCCAAGCGTTCGCCGCACGGCATGCGATGACAGTGGAATGGGAGAAGCCCAGCCCGATCGATCTGGACACTGTGTTGGAAGACGGCTTCCTCAAGCGTATTTTGGGCCAACTTGAATGGGCCGGGCGCGCCAAAGCCGCCGCGCGGGCGCTGGACGCCGTGCGCACCGGTTGGGAGGAAGGCGCCGACAACGGCTATATCCGCGAAGCCGATTGCTTTGCGGAGGCTGTCATTGATCCGGAAGGCGGCAAGACCGGGATCGACCAGTTTATGGAGAAGCGCAGCCCGCCGTTGCCTGTGCGGCGGAACGCGGTTCACGATGTAGCGGACTACGCGTCCAAGCGGGACGCGCTGCTCGAGTCCGGCGACCTCTTGCCTTTGGGCGCGCCCTTCTACCCGGGCGTTACGCCGATCCCCGCGTCTCAGTTCGCCTTCGGCGTCGCCAAAGACCCGGATACGGGGGCGCCGCAGTTTGGCCCGCCGATTACGCATGAGCAGGAGCTGATCGCGCCCGTCAAGCAGCCTGCCGCCAATGAAGCGCTGGTCTATGTCCTGACCTCGGAAGTGAATTTCAACGATAATTGGGCCCTCACCGGCGTCCCGGTGTCTCCCTTCGACTATCATGAAGAGGATATTCAGATCACCGGGTCAGGGGGACTGGCGCTTGTCGCCGCCTTGGGCAGTGAGTTGCGCTCCGAAGGGCGGCTGAAGGTCGGGGATCTGGTCGCAATCTATTCCGGGACCAGCGATCTGCTCGCCCCGGAAGCCGGTCATGATCCGATGTTCGCCGGGTTCTCGATCCAGGGCTATGAGACCGAAACCGGCAGCCACGCCCAGTTCCTGACGGTGCAGGGCCCGCAATTGCATCGGCCGCCCGACGGTCTCACACTTGAACAAGCGGGCGCATACACGCTGAACCTTGGCACGATTACGCGCTGCCTGTTCACGACCTTGCAGATTGAGCCCGGGAAAACGCTCTTTGTCGAAGGCGCCGCCACCGGCACCGGTCTCGACGCCTTGAAAAGCAGCGTCCGGTCGGGACTGGCGGTGACGGGGCTCGTCTCAAGCGCCGAAAGGGTCGATTTCGTGCAATCGCAAGGCGCGGTCGGCGCGATCAACCGGACGGACGCGGATATCGCCGAATGCTATACGCCGGTCCCAGACGATCCCGCCGATGTCGCCGCTTGGGAGGCCGCCGGAGAGCCGCTGCTGGACCGTTATCGCGCGATCAACAACGGACAGCTTGCCGACTTTGTCGTCAGCCATGCCGGCGAACGGTCGTTTCCGCGCAGTTTCCAACTGTTGGCCGAAGGCGGAACGTTGGCGTTTTACGGCGCCTCTTCCGGCTATCATTTTAGCTTCGTTGGAAAAGAGGGTGACTGCAGCCCAGGGGAAGCGCTGCAACGCGCGGCGCTGCGCGGCGGGGAGTGCGTTCTCATCTACTATGGTCCCGGATCGGAGGACCTCGCCGATCCTGTCGGCATGGAAATGATCGAAGCCGCCCGTCTGTTCAAGGCGCGCGTTGTGGTTGTTACGACGACGGATGGTCAACGCGAGTTTCTACAGTCTTTGGGCCTGGAAGACACGGTCGAAGGCATTGTCAGCCTGGAAGGGTTGAAGCGGCGCGATGGCGATAAGTTCGAATGGCCAGAGACGCTGCCGCGACTGCCGGACGCGCGCACCGATATCGAGACCTTCAAACGCGGCGTCCGCGACTATCAGCAACTCACGATGAAACCGTTCGGCGCCGCCGTCGGCCGCTACCTTCGATCCGCTGGCAACCCGCGCGGGGCGCCGGATGTTATCCTGGAACGGGCGGCGGTCGACACCCTTGGCGTTTCAACATCGCTCGTCAGGCCGAATGGCGGACGGGTTGTTTATTGCGAAAACATGGCCGGGCGCCGCTATACCTTCTATGCGCCCCAGGTTTGGACGCGCCAACGGCGTATCCTGATGCCGACCGCGCGTATCCTGGGCACCCATCTCTGCAATGCATACGAGGTGACCATGATGAACCGCATGGTCGCGTCGGGATTGCTGGATGTCACGGAGCCCACGGTTGTGCCTTGGCAAGACCTGCCGCGCGCGCATCAAGCCATGTGGGACAATACCCACGCCGGGGCGACTTATGTCGTGAACCACGCCTTGCCGGCCATGGGACTGCGAACGCGCGACGAGCTCTTTGAATATTGGTCGATGAGTCGCTCTTCATAAGAAGGTTGATGTGCAAGGCGCTTTTGGGCGGCGCAAGAATGGGGAGACGAGGCAATGCCAGGCAAAAAAGCCGAGACGGAAACCGCCGAGAACAATCAGAAAGGCCGGCTTGCCGGACAGACTTGCCTCATCACAGGCGCGGCTGGAAATCTTGGCGGCGTGATCACACGGCGCTTTGTCCTGGAGGGCGCGCGCGTAATCATGTCCGGCCGCTCGAAGGAGCGTATGGAGGCGGCGCGCGAAGCGGTGCTTGCGGATACGGGCGCGCCGGCGGGGCAGGTGCATACGGCGATATTCGACGGCGGCGACCCGGATAGCGTGCGGGAGGCCCTGGCGAAAGCGGCGGAGAAATTCGTTCGGATCGATGTTCTCGTCAATAACGCCGGGTCCGCCGGTCCGAAGCAGCCCATTGAAAACGTCCCGCTGACCCGCGAGGAAATGGCGGCCTGCGGCGACACCGAAACGGTCCCGGACGCGATGCGCAACATCCTTGGCGTAACATGGAATACGGCGCGTCTCGCGGCGCCCTATATGCCGGTCGGCGCGTCCATCGTGAATGTTTCAACGATTTTTTCGCATGAACAGTACTATGGGCGCGCCCCCTATGTCGTGCCGAAAGCCGCCCTCAATGCGTTCTCTCGCCAGCTCGCCATCGAGCTTGGTCAGCGCGGCATACGCGTGAACAACATCTTCCCCGGTCCGATCGAAAGTGAGCGCATTCGCACCGTCTTCGCCGCGATGGATGAGTTGCAGGGCAACAAGGATGGCGAAACAGCGGAGTTCTTTCTCGGTAAGATGACGCTGAAGCGCGCGGTCGATGGAAGACCGCGGGATGACACTCTGCCGACGCCGATCGACATTGCGAATGCGTGCGTGTTTCTAGGAAGCCAGGACTCGGGCGCATTAAACGGCGTTGAACTCGATGTCACCCATGGCATGGTTGTGCGGAAGGACGATCATTCGACTTTCCTAACGCGTCCCTCCATGCGGTCTTTCGACGGCGCCGGCATGTGCGTGCTTATCCTCGCCGGCGAGGATTGGCGCGACGCGCTTGAAATAGCCGCCATCCAAATCGACTGCGGCGCACGCGTCCTGCTTGGCATGACCCGCCAGGCCGACGTCGATCAGGCGCGCGCCAGAATTCGCGCTCAGAATATCGGTCCGGGGCTTGAGGTTGAGAGGCTCAACCGTACCGAGCCCGGCAAGATGGAAGAACTGCTCCAGGCCTACTCGGCTGAGCATGGGCCGATCACCAGCGCGTTCATCCTGCCGGTGAAGCCGCCGAATCACTATGTCGGGTCGTTGTTGGACGCAGACGACGCCACCGTCAACGAGTTCATGGATGTTGAACTGACCGGGGCCATGGCGGTTTCCCGGACGATGAGCCGATACTGGAAGGGGCGGGAAGACCTCACCCGCGCCCCGCGGTTCGTCTATATCTCCAATACCTCCGATGGTGGGAAAGAGACCTATAACGAGGTCCTCTCGGCTGGCGTCGAGCAGTTGATCCGGATTTGGCGCGACGAGTCGCGCGTCAATGTGGGCAAAGGCATGCAGAAACTGCCGGTCTGGGGCAATCAGATCATCCGATACACGAACAAGGATGAGGAAAACACCCGCTTCGCCGCAGGACATGCGACCCGGATCGCCTTTAAGGATCAGGAGATCGCTGAAATCGATCTGCGGTTGCCGAGCAGTATCGGCATGGGAACCGGCGCACGCCGGGCGATGATGGGGGCCGCGGAGAATATTTCCGGCCTTCACTTGGGCAAGGTCGCCTTCATTACCGGTGGATCGGCGGGGATCGGCGGTCAGGTCGCTCGGCTGCTCGCCCTGGCCGGCGCTAATGTCGTCATGGTGGCCCGCCGTTCCAGCGAATTAGAAGCGGCGCGCGCCCGGATTGTCGACGAACTTCTGGATATGGGGATGGCCAGTGTCGATCGGCGCGTCAAAATCATCCCGGATGTCGACGTCAGTGACTTTGCATCCTTGAGGAAGGCCTACACCGCAACAATTGAGGAGTTCGGGAAGGTCGACTACCTGATCAACAATGCGGGCGTCGCCGGCGCCGAGGACATGGTCGTCGATATGGATCTCGACGCCTGGCGCTTCACGTTGAACGCGAATTTGATCTCCAACTACCTTTTGATGCATGAAGCCGTCCCAAGCATGAAGGCTCAGGGCAGCGGCTACATCCTGAACGTGTCGTCCTATTTCGGCGGCGAGAAGTTTCTCGCGGTCGCCTATCCCAATCGCGCGGATTACGCCGCGTCGAAGGCGGGGCAACGGGCGATGGTCGAGGCGTTTTCCCGGTTTTTGGGGCCTGAGGTTCAGTGCAACGCGATCGCGCCGGGGCCGGTCGCGGGCGACCGGCTGGCCGGCAGCGCCGGGCGCCCTGGGCTGTTCAAACGCCGAGCCCGGCTGATCCTCGAGAATAAGCGCCTGAACGCCACCTATGCCGCGCTCATTCGCGCGGTGCGCGATGGCGCGTCCGTGGACAAGGTGTTGGACCGTCTGTCGCGCAACAGCATCAGCGTGTTGTCGCATGACGCGCAGGCGCCGAACGAGTTGCGACAGCTGGCGCTGGAATTCGCACGACAAGGCGACGGCGTCTGTACCTGGGACCAATTCCTCCTGACGCCGGCGCTTGCCCAACGGCTTCTCTCACGGCTACGCCGCGGCGGCTATCTCCAGGAGTCGGAAAATCTGCGCAACGCCCCCGATGGTGAAGCGCTGCACGCCGAATGGCTGGTTTCATCGCCGCCGGAAGACCTGCCTTTCTTGCCCGATGACTTGGTGAACAAGGAAGCGGAAAAGGTCAGCAAGGGCGTGCTCTCGCAATTGCATCTGGGCGCGATGCCGACCGAAGCGGACGTCGCCCAAGCGACCGTATTCTTCCTTGCTGACCGTGCGGTGAGCGGAGAGACTTTCATGCCGTCGGGCGGGCTTCGTGTCGAACGCTCGACGACCGAGCGTGAAATGTTTGGGAGCCCGAAGTCGGACCGGCTGGAGGCGATGCGCGGGAAGACGGTGTGGTTTGTCGGCGATCATCTCGCGGACTATATCGCTGCGACAGCGCGCACTATGATTGTCGATTGTGGTGTGTCTCACATCGTCATTATCGCCCGGACCAAGAAGGGGGGCGAGGCCGTTCTCCCGCTGTTGGAGGGCTGTCCGACCGACGCTATTCACGTTGAAACCGCCGGAGACGATATCGAAGGCGCGATGGACCGGGCGCTGACATCCTGGCCTAAGCCGACAACCGTGGTTTCCATGCCGATGGAGCCGTTGCCCGACCGGTTATTCGAAAATGAAAACCTTCTGACGCCTGAGGAGTTTGGCGCCGTCGTCGAGGAGAACCTGACAAATCATTTCCGTGTTTCGCGCAAGGCGTCGCTCTATGACAATTGTCAGCTCGTTCTCGTGACGCCCGATGTGCCCTACGGCGCCAGTGGGCCGGCATTCGCTCTGGCGAACTTTGTTAAGACAACGCTGCACGCGTTCACGGCCACACTTGCGGTCGAGAACGAACGCCTTGTTCATGACGTGCCGACCAACCAGATTAATCTGACGCGCCGTGTTCGTTCTGAGGAGCCGCGCGACGAAGAAGAGCATCAGGAGGAGTTGTCACGATTTGCACGGGCCGTTCTCCTGGTCGGCGCGCCGTTGCCGGATGCTCAGGATTCTCGATATCGGGCGCGGATCTACCGCGGCACCTCAATGACCGTTTAAGCAATGGGATGCATCCCCTTCCTCTGAATGGGCTGACCCCGCGTGAGCAAACTGAAGTCGCTGTCCGGCGCAGCCTAACAAGCGCGAGACATACGTTCGCACAGAGACGGAGTGCGTCCATACCATCCCGACGCCAAGCCGCAAGGGGCTTGTTTGTGTCGCCCTATCGCTTCGCTACATGAGGGCATGGCGGAAAGTGAGAGACGAAGTTCGAACTCTCCGCAAGGCCGCGACCGCGGCCCGGCGACGGTTCGCCGCCCCGTCGGAGCGGTTGAGCGAAGCGAAACAAGCGCGAGACAAACAATGGCGGAGCGGGTGTGCGCCGTACCAGGATATCAGAACCGGGCAAGCAATTGTTTTTAATGAGAAATCCGGGATGATTTTCTGAACATGTTTCCCAAAATGTTTGCCAAAATGTTTGCCAAAATTCAGGCGGTAACGAAGTCCCCCTAACGAGACCAACAGACCAACGATGGTCACGAGCAGAACTACTTTGAGAGATTGGAAATGATGCGCCGTCTCGAAACGATGACCCAAGCGGAAAGTGCTATTCCGAAACCAGGAGGCTCCGCGCTCGGCTCTTAGCAGCGGTAAGGGTTTGCCGATCAAGATGAACCCGTTCCAGCCGCAGGAACAGAGCTACGGCGTCCGCCTCGAAGGCGGTTCCCTCATATCTCTGTACAGCGCGCGCAGCGATTCTAAGGGATCGTTCGAGCCTGTCTTCCTGGGAAGGCTTGGACGCGGATGGTTGAAGGGCGTTCATACGCGCGAGTCTTAAGCGCTTGGCCGCAAGTCACCTTCACGACAACCTCACCAGTCGCGTTTCTCAAACCTTGTTCGTTTTCTCTTTGGTTGACCGGCACGGGCGGCACGACCAAGTGCCAAGACACACATCCTTGCAGGTACATATGGCGACATTCGATTTCAGTAGGATTGAGAACGAACAGGTACGAGCGGTCTTCGAGCGCATGCTGAAGGTGAACACTGTTGCCGGAGCCGCGGTTCAGAAAGCGTATGGCAAGGCCAAGAAACCTGTCTCGACAATCTTTGTTGACGACCCAGTGTTCAACGCTTCCGCCAGCCTCGGACAAAGCCGGTATCTGATTAAAATCTCCGCTTCGGTTCCATTACTGACGGCGATGCTGTTTGGCCGCTTCTTTGCGCAATCTGCTGTGATGCCGTGGCTCACGCCTTCAGACGAAGCCGTAGGCGCGAGGAACGATACCGTTCAATTCATTACCGACCCGAAGGACTTCGGTGACCGCGACGTATGGCGGGTATCGTTAACCAACGAGCGTCTTATCGCATCCGCCAAATTCGCGGATATGTGCCTCGCCTTCATCGCGCTCCACGAACTAGGGCATGTGGTCGCCGGACACGCAGAAGGGACGCGGCACTATTACGGACGCGCCGAATTCAGCGAATTGTTTGCAGTAGGTAGCCGTCCAACGGATCAGAGGGAACGCGACCAATCTTGGGAGTACGACGCAGACGCTGTAGCGGTCGTCCTGCTGATGGACTATCTCGACGATCTGGCAAAGCAGAAATCAGGTCTCACGAAACACGAGATACTGTTTGATAAAGATAAAGACCTGTTCACGCAGCTCCTATCATTCATGGTCATCGCGCTGTTTGTTTTGTTCAACTATATTCGAGGCGCCCGTTATGACCTGGAACTGGCGACAAGTCATCCACACCCGATGGTGCGGATACAGTACATCAAAGACATGATGGTGCATGAAGCGCGGAAAAGAACCGAATTTGACCTGCTCCTCTTCCTCGACCTTATCGATCAGCGGTTGGAGGAAGCGATGATCGGCTTGGAGGAGTGACCTGCTCCCCTGAAATCTCCCCGTTTTGAAGTTAGTCTGTTCTCTGATTGAGGAGACAGACGATGAAGAGATCCCGTTTCAGCGAAGAGCAGATTATCGGCATCCTGA